>Ga0316189_10000058_pt1 | contig 97865 bp, 81 predicted proteins | sample LowCovwburrow_MG_FD_204930 | JGI IMG/M metagenome (GOLD analysis project Ga0316189, IMG submission 204930) | Coastal sediment microbial communities from Maine, United States - Lowes Cove worm burrow | ecosystem: Environmental > Aquatic > Marine > Coastal > Sediment | place: USA: Maine... | reverse complement strand
GATTCAAAACCAGAATACTCGCTAAAATCACTGCTCTTACTTTGATCCAGTTCATCAATAAATTTGATTTTAATAGACCAATAAATAATTTGAAAGTTGCTATCATTTAATTAGCACAACGGGTTATTCTAGTCATTTATGATCAGAATTTGTCGATTATGAATCGCGGCAATGGTTCTTTCCCAAATGAAAACCTATTTAGCTGATTGCTATCGCACATTACTTCAACTCAATCTCTATTTCTGTATTACTACCAACTTTGAAACTCGCTCCCTCAAATGAAGGAGGACCGAATCGGGTGGAGGGATTGTTGGAGAAGCCATACGGCTCTTTGGGAATGCCGATGAAATTGGTGTCAAGATCCTTGTTACCATTTAAGTCCTGGAAAATAACGATCGCATAATCCCCACTTGGTAACGATTCAAGTTTAAAGGATACCCAACTGTCTTTCACGTTTGCCCACTGGCATAAAATGGCCTCATCGCTGTACATGTACGTTTCTTTGCTGTTGTAAATGCAAAGTCCAATTTGACCGTGCACTTTCTCGATTTGGGTGACCTGCACTTCAAGCGTATGCTGCGCTACGGCATTTAGTGACAGCCACAGCATAAGGATACATAAGATTTCGCTTTTGATTTTAACCATAATTATTCCATTCGAAGCTGCTCCACAGGATTCATTTTACCAGTCTGTAGAACCTTGTAACCAATTGTGAAAACAACGATTCCCACGAGACTTACTGTTGGCCACAACAGGTGACTAAGTCCAAAACTGACGTGATAGGCATATATTATATCAAAGACTGCATTTGTTACAAAATAAGCACTGGTTAGACCTATTACCATGGCGATGCCCAGTATCCAATAGAGGTCTTTTCCCAGAAGTCCTATAATAACCGATTTGCTTGCACCCAGTACTTTTCTGACCCCAAATTCCTTGCTCCTCCTCTGCACATTCAGCGCAATTAGCGTATACAAACCGAGGGCAGATATTAAGACGGTAATAAGAGAACTGAAAAGATTAATGTTAACCATAATTGTGTTGGTAGCGCGGATATCTTCCATAACTTTTTCTTGCAAAAACCCCTTGTAAAGTTGTTGTGGAAACAGCTCGTACCACATTCCCTCAATTTCTAAATTTAAGCTGGTTGTCGCATTTTGGGATTCAAGTGTTGCATAACGATAGCTCTTTTCTGGACTTGGTCGCAAAACCGTAGGTTTGATTCTGTTTTCGAACATCATTGGTCTCAGGTTGAAATCCTCAACGACTCCGATGACTGAAAAAACCTGATCACCAAGCTTGATCGATTTGTTGAGCAGATCGTGACCAACTTCGTCTTCGAGCATTTTGTTGATGATGATATGATCTGCTGAAGATTCGTACTGCTCTGAAAAGAATGAGCCCTTGATCAGTCTAATGCCGATTAGCTGAGGATAGTTTATGCCAACAGCCAAATCGGCCACTTCATGGTCCATGCCATCTATCGTTGTTGTTGCATTGCGAAAGTTGAAGCCAATCGTATTTGTGGTCCCTGCCACTTGCAAAACGTCTGGATGCTGATCCAGCCTGTTCTTCAACTCCGCCAGTTGTTCAGAACTCGAGAGTGGGATGTTTATGACTTTCTCAAGATTGTATCCACGATCCAGGGTCTCTTGATAGAGGGAATTGTCAACGTTCACAAACAAACTCGAGAAGTTGTAGAAGCAAAGCGTAAACTGAAACGTGAGCAGTATGAGCATCAATTTGTTTTTACCAGAAATAACAAGCTTGTCTCGAAATATCTCGAGTGAAGAGAAACGCGAAATATAGAAAGAGGGGTATGCTCCAGAGAGAAGAGCCACAAAAATGATTAGGCCAATACCGAAATAGATGAGCGTGTCCAAAGGAACTTTATCCAGTTCGACAATTTCTTGAGTCATCAAGCTGTTGTACGCTGGAATTAAAAAATAGGAAACCCCTATCGAGAGCAGTACCGAGGCAAGTACCATAAAGGTGTTCTCGATCATGAATTGCGCGATGGTGCTTTTGCGACTTCCACCCATCACTTTGCGAACCGCAATTTCTTTCAAGCGTTTGCCAGACAGGGCAATGCTGGTATTGATAAAATTGAAACAGGCAAGCAATAGAATTGCAAATGCAGTTGAGACCGTTCCCCAAACGGAGGCTGGATGGAGCGTATTCCAAAAGCTGCTACCAGCGAGCGTAGTTTCAAAATTAGGCCATTCAAGAATGTTATCTAATCTGAATTTTTCAATAACCCGTGAAGGGTTGTATTTATTGTGTGGCTCAATCATCGTATTCAATTGCGCCTCAACTTGGTCTGAACCAATATTTTCAAGATTGACGAATGTCCCATCTATATACTTCGTCCAATCATTTTCATCAGCGCCGTAAAATTCGAGATAGTTGTCAAATGAGGTAATCATTGGAAAATGAAAACTGACATTTTGAGGCGGATCCTGGAAAACATCTTTGACGACAAACGAACGCTCTTCTTCATTTGGAAAAACGATCTCCACAAATTCTCCCACAGGATACACATCTCCAAAAAGTTTCTCTGCCATCTCCGAAGAGATGAAGATCTCGTCCGCATTTTGCAGCCTAAGTTTCTGACCGCTCAAACTTCTGAGTTCAAATGACTCGAGATATTGAGGATCAACAAAAACAGTACTTTCCTGAAAAAGTCTTGTTCCCAGTCGTATCGCGACAGTTTCTTTATGGTATCGCATAGCGTCAATTCCAGCAGCCCTTAGAGAAGGAGCAAGCGTGATTGAACTTGAGCCTAATGTAGCCTCACTAGTCCTAAGACCATGTATTTTGTAAAGGTGAGCGGCTTGGTCATAATGTTTGTTGAAAGTATCATTGAAGTGATAGTAGAAATAACCAATGGTACTGATGGATAAGGCGAGTGCCAGACCAACAATGTTGGACAAAATGTAGCCAGGGTTATGCCTGACCGCCCGAACCGAAGTCTTCAGGTAATTTCTCGATAGCTGAGCGATTCCCTTTGGAAATAGGTTCGCTTTTCTCATGGCTGAGGGACGTAGCAGTTTCATAACTTCATAATTGTAGATTTTGCGAGCTTTCTTTTTGCCTTGCTCCGCTGTGTTCATGAGAAAATTCTCTTCCAGATCTCCCTGTAATTCTTCAAAGAGGTCTTCGTGGCAAAACCACTTGAATAGGCGATAGGAGAATTTAGGAATTTCAGGGTGCATCATTGCATATTGATTTTCGGAACCAGTGTCCACATTTCATCTCGAATGGTCTTAGCATCATTCAAAGCGGACTTGCCGAGATTGGTAGCCGTGTAAAATCGTTTTCTCCGTCCGCCGCGCTCCGTTGTGGCTCCTCCAAATTTCGATTCAATAAAGTGCTTTTCCGAAAGCCTAGTGAGAGCGGCATGCAAAGCACCTCGACTGATGGTTCTTCCCAAACGTTGACTCATCTCATTTTGAATCTTTGCACCATAGGCATTCTCGTCCAAAATCAGAATTGCCAATAGTACGATTTCTTGAAATTCTCCCAGACCTGTCTCTTTCATCGTATTAGTTTCTTGATTGAAGACCAAACGTAGGTAAGAATTATTTGTTTCACAAATGAAGACCTAATTAACTTGAGTTTTGATCAAGGAAGAACGGCAAATGTTGATATTCCCCTCCTTGGAGGGGTTGGGGTGGGTCTGTTGGAGCAGGTTTGCGTCATTTAGAGCTCTGAAAAGATTCCTTATTCCCAACTCACCTTAGTTTTCAAAAACCATCCATGTTATGAATTATTGCATAATATTTTGCTTTTAGTTAGCTTGAAAGTCTAATCAAACCTATTAACCGATGAAGAGGCTAATACCAATTTTTCTCATCCTATTGAGTTTTGGAATTCTTGATTCCGATGCACAAAGAAGGAAACGAACGTCCACACCCAACCCAACTTTTAGCACCTCAGAATATGAAGGACTAAAGTGGCGAAACCTGGGACCTTATAGAGGAGGCAGGGCGAATTCAATAACAGGAGTTTCTGGCAATGATCAAATCTACTACACAGGGTATACTGGAGGAGGCGTCTGGAAAACGGAAGACGGAGGCTACAACTGGGCAAACGTTTCCGATGGGTATTTCAATGTTGGGTCTATCGGAGACATTGCAGTCAGCAAGTCTGACCCAAATGTAGTCTATGTCGGGACTGGCGAGCATGCCGTTCGTGGCGTGATGACCTCTTATGGTGATGGCATTTATAAGTCGGAAGACGCAGGGAATACTTGGAAAAATGTAGGCTTAGAAGGCACCCGTCATATTTCAGACGTTATTGTTCACCCGAGCAATTCGGACATTGTGTACATCGGAGCTCAAGGACCTGTGCACGGAGCATCGCCAGAACGAGGAGTCTACAAATCGGTAGATGGTGGTAAGACTTGGAAGAAAACCCTCTACGTAAATGAAGGGACTGGCGTTTCTGGCTTGAGTATGGATCCATCTAATCCACGAATACTTTACGCGGCAACCTGGGAACATAGAAGATATCCATGGTATGTAAAAAGCGGGGGTCCTGGGTCATCCGTTTACAAATCAACAGATGGTGGGGAAACATGGAAGCAAATAACGAAGGGACTGCCAGAGATGATGGGAAAAATTGGAATTTCAGTCTCACCTGCAAATCCGCAACGCGTGTTCGCAATCGTTGAGTCTGAAAAAGCCGAGTCAGGACTTTATCGATCTGATGATTCTGGTGCGAATTGGAAATTGATGTCGAATAGTCAGTCAATCACCTCACGATCATGGTACTACATGGAAGTGACAGCTGATCCCACCAATCAGGATTTGGTCTATGTAATGAATGCTCCTCTCATGCGATCGGTGGACGGAGGAAAGACCTTCGAGAGTATGCGCATGATCCACGGTGATTGCCATGAACTGTACATCAACCCTGAAAACAGCAACAATATTGCGTTGGCTGAAGATGGAGGCGGTACCATCTCTTTCAATAAAGGAAAAACCTGGTCAAGCTTCAACAACCAATCCACCGCTCAGATTTATCGGATAACTGCAGACAAGCAGATTCCTTTCTTGGTTTATGGAGGTCAGCAAGATAATTTCTCGGTGGTGATCCCATCTAAAAGCAAAAATTATGGGATACTCAGCACGGATTGGTTCAATGGTCCTGGATGCGAAAGCGCCATGGTCACCATGGACGATTTGGAGAACCCTCGCATTCTATACGGAGGCTGTTTCAACGGTCGGATTAGCCTTTTAGATACCAAATCGAAAGAAGCAAAAAACATCATGGTTTACCCAGGGACAACGCTGGGATACGAACCAAAAGACATGAAGTACCGATTCAATTGGAATGCTCCACTGATCAATTCACCTCATGATACAAGAACCATGTATTATGGTGGCAATGTGCTTTTTAAGACAACCAATGGTGGGTTAGAATGGACGCCGATCAGTCCGGATTTGACAAAAAGTGATCAAGAAAAGCAAGGTCAAGGTGGCGGTCCTTTTACCAACGAGGGAGCTGGTGGTGAAAACTACAATACGATCTACTATATCGCAGAATCCACCTTGGAACAGGGAGTGATCTACACTGGTACGGATGGAGGCATGATTCAGGTCACGCTCGATGGTGGTGAAAACTGGAGTGACATTACACCTTCTGGCCTGCCCGAAACAATGATTCATTCGATCGAGGTTTCCCCCCACCAAAAAGGCACCGTCTATTTTACCTCTACGCGATACAAGTTCAATGACTTTAAGAACTACAGCTACAAGTCGACGGACTATGGTTCGACGTGGAAAAAAATTGGAGATGATATTCAAAAAGATGATTTTTTCAGAGTAGTGAGAGAGGATCTTAAAGTACCAGGATTACTTTATGCGGGAGCCGAACGAGGTTTCTATGTTTCATTCGATGGAGGGAATCAATTTAAACGAATGCAGCTGAATATGCCCGTAGTTTCTGTCACTGATTTGGTTATCAGGGACAATGATTTGGCCGCCTCCACTGCGGGGCGTGGTTTCTGGATTCTGGATGATCTGTCTTCCATTCAGCAATCGAAAGGGAAGTTTAGCGGTGCTATGAAACTATTTCAACCAAAACCAGTGTATCGTTCATTTGGGCCAGCTCCTTTCTATTTGATAACGGAGCATGGCTATGGCGAGAACCCACCCGAGGGAGTCACGCTGCATTACTATTTGCAAAATGCACCAGATAGTGCTGCGAGTTTGTCCCTGGAAATTATGAACATGGATGGAGAGGTAATTCGATCATTCGCTGGGAAGAAGGAGATCGAGGTGAAAATGCAGGGTGGACGTGGATATATCCCAGCACAAAACACGGAAGATCTTCCAGTCAATAAGGGACTCAATCGATTTACATGGAACTTCAGGACCAATAAAATTCAGAACGTACCAGGTGTTTTTGTTTTAGAAGGAGACTACCGAGGGCATCGAGTAGCGCCAGGAAAATACAAGGCAAGAATGACCCTTGGTGGGACAATATCAGAAGCTGATATTGTTATCATGGGACCACCAAACATTGATATTTCTGATCAACTATGGTTGGCGCAGCAGGAGACGATGGAACGACTGGAAGACAAAATTAACGAGATCCATCAGTCAGTGAATGATGCGATCAAAATCTCCGAGCAATTGAAATCCATCGAAGAGCAATATGGAAAAGAGGAAGGAATGGAAGAAATTCAGGAGGCAATTGATAACCTGCAAAAGAAAATGGAAGATTGGAGAGCACCTGTTATTGAACTACGCCAGAAAGGATTTCAGGACGCATTGAACTGGCCAGCTGGTATCAATTCAGAGTTTTTCTTCTTACGGAACAATCTGGACACCTACGATCCAAGTGTGCCAGAAGGGTACAAGGATAGAATGAATGATCTGGAAGGTTCATGGGGTGGCATGAAGCAGACGTTTGAGGACATAGTCCAAAACGACATTAAGAAGTTTAATGACTTATTTAAAAGTAAAGGAGCACCTATTTTGACTTTGCCAAAAAAGGAGGAACCATTGAACAATTAGATATGGAGTAACCTATCGTACAGGAGTAACCTGAAAATTTGATAACCCTGCCTTGACATTCAACAACGCAGGGTTATCTTTTGTAGAAGATGAGGTTATTGATTTTTTTAGTTATTCGTTTCTCAAGATGTCTGCAGGATTTGTCTTCATTGCTTTCCAGGTTTGCGTCCCAATGGTTAAGCCGCCTACCACAATGATAAACAGGAAGGCGATCCCTAAAATGTCATACCCAAAAGTGATGCGATAAGCGAACAGTTCTAGCCACGCTTTATTTCCAAAAAAGGAAATCAACCCTCCTATGAAAGTAGAAATTACAATCATGATAAAGAAGCTTTTCCCAAGCAGCATGACCAGATTTTTGCCTTCTGCTCCAAGGATCTTGCGGATTCCAACTTCTTTTAAGCGGGTTTGTATGGAGTAGGTGGCTATTCCAAGAAGGCCCATGCCTGCAATCACAATACTAAGAATTGAAATTAGCCCGATGATGTAGACAAAATCATAAAACATGGAATAGAACTCCTCGATTTGATCATCAAAATACTTGTAGTCAAAATCATGATTAGGATCGAATCCCGCCCAGACGCTTTCAAGTTCCTTAAGTTCTTGGATGGGGTTTGCACCTGCCACTTTCGCCTGCGCCCATTCAAATTCTTCAGGATTATATCGGAGTAGAAGCGGACGGATTTCCATATACAGAATCATGAAATTGTAGTTTTTAACTACACCGACAATGTTGACATTGGTACTATCTCCAAGTATCACGTTGCCTCCAATTGCCTCTATTGGAGTTGCAAACCCCAGCGCTTCTGCCGCTTGCTCATTGATAATGACCTCCCTTTCTTCGGTTTGTTTTGGTGTGAAATTGGTTCCTGCCACCAGTTCAAGCTTCAGGTTTTTTATGTAGCTCTCGTCAACGGCGAAATAGTTGTACTTCTCAGCTTCCTCGGAAACAGTTTTCCGAATATCAATATCATAATGCTGACCAGTATTGGGGATGTTGTTTGCGCCCGATACCTGCTCGACAAATGATAGCTTTTCAAGTTCTGGCTTTAGCAGGTCAAAATCTTGCCCCTGAAGTGCGATGTTAACAATGTTGTCTCGCTGAAATCCATAGTCCCTGGTCATCATGTATTTGATCTGTCTGTGGACCAATGTGGAAGAAATGATCAGAACAATTGAGATAACTAACTGTGTAACGATCAACGATTTCCTCAATCCAATTCCTCCCATCTTTGGTCCGCTTGATCCTTTAAGAGCATTGATGGGCTTGACTGATGACATGTAGAGCGATGGGAAAAAGCCCGTGACTAAACCTGTGACTAGACTGAAAATGAAAAATTGAATGTACACTTTGGTGTCTGGATTTAGCTTCCATTCCAGAAGTGAACTCATATTCAAGCTTTCGAATGCAGGAATGAGAAGTTTGAGCAGACCAATGGCCAGCAGAAGTGAAAACAAGGAAACTAAAACGGCCTCAATGATGAACTGCATAATTACCTGCCCTTTTGTAGAGCCCATCACTTTTCGCACACCAACTTCCTTAAACCTGGTAAGGGCTCTGGCAGTGGTGAGGTTTGCGTAATTGAATGCCGCACACGTCATTATCAAAATGGCGAGAACGACTAACCCGTAGATGAAGAAATTAGGCATGGATTGCCCAATCTGATTTCCCATCAATGGCCCTGGAGTGATGTCAGTCATTTTTTGGATATGAAAAACAACTTCGTATTCCGAATCTTCATCATAGCTTTCGTCGGAGATTCGATTTAGTGTGTTTTGCAAATCAGCCAACTTCTCTTCTTCTTTGAAATTGAAGTATACCCAACCAGTGGATAACTTTTCCCAGTCAGAAAGTGATTCGCTGAGGATTTCTTGCTTTTCCAAAGAAGCTACAGTAGAGAAAGAGGAGAGAGCTTCAAAATTGATGTGTGTTTTCCCTGGTAGCTCTTTCAGTACTCCGGTCACCTTAAACTGACCAAGGCCCTCTACGTTGAGATCCTGTCCCATGGGATCCTTGTCTCTGAAGAACTTTTCTGCGATGTCCTTTCGTAATATAACCGAGTTTGGTTCTGATAATGCTGTGGCAGGATTTCCTACTTCCAGCTCAAAGTCGAAGAGCTCAAACACTTCGGGGTTGGTGAAATACCCGTTTAGGTTGATAGCTTTTCCATTGTCAATAATTTCTCCTTGAAAGCCTCTCCTGAATTGAACTATGTGTTCGAGGCTAGCATATTCGTTTCTTAATCTGTCTCCCAGCGGCATTGGAGTGGTGGCGATAGGAATGTTGACTTCAGCATTCAACCGTTCGTGCGTAACTCTATAGATATCATCCCTCTTCGAATGAAATTCATCGTAGCTTGTTTGGTCATCAATAGTGGCAAGAATCAAAAGGCAGACAGCCATTGATATGGAAAGACCAATGACATTGATCATTGTGAATGCCTTGTTTCTTTTGATATTTCTTAGGGCAACAAGCGTATAATTTTTCAGCATAATGGTAGGGATAAAAGTTCTTCTGGTTGATGTTCTTTTGAGTGTGTGTCTGTTGATGAACCTAAGGATGTCCATCCAATACAGATAGTTGGATCGAATTGGAGAATACTCCGTTCGGTAAAAGTCGTAGCGCTCGTGCAAATCGCCCTGTATCGATTCAGACAACTCATTTCTGCAGTACCAGTTGAAAAATCGATCAGCCAATTTGGGCGGTTGTATGGTGCTCTGTGATTTCATTGACCCTCAAATACGATTTTTGGAATCATGGACCACAGGTGAGTTCTGGCATCCTTGGCCTGGAGGAGTGCATCCTTCCCGGCGCTGGAGATCATGAATATTCGCTTCCTCCTGCCGCCTCGACTTTTTGTAGTTCCTCCAACTTCTGACTTAACAAGTCCTTTTTCTTCTAGTCGATACAATGCCGTGTGAACGCTACTCATCGTAACGGACCTTTTTAATTCTTTTTCGATTGCCGTGGTAACAGACAGCCCGTAAGCGTCGTCGTTTTGTGCCGCCACGACCAAAAGAACAATCTCTTCAAACTCACCAAGATTAAAACGCATAATTATTACCCATTTGTAAAACAAATACGAGGTAGATGATAAAAGGTTGGTTATCTAGCCCACTTGAAGTTCAATATCGGTCATGACCGTCTAGCTTTCGTTCAATCTTATCTGTTGATAACCCTTTGAATTAAGCGGTTGAGAAGGTAAATTCAGGTCAGGTAGGAGGGGTTCGCTGAATTTGTTTCGCCTGAGATGTAGGAGTTTCTTTCAAACCGACAAACAGTTTTCTTGATGAGAAGAATTGTAATTTTTACCTACTTAATACTATTTCATTTTCTTTGTTTTAGTCAAAAAGACTTGAAGTTTTTCCTTAAAAAAGGAGATTCCCTGCGAGCGGTCAAAGCATATCCATTATCGTATGCTTTTTATGACTCTGCCTCAGCAATTGCACTTCCGACAGATATCATTTCTTATGCTAGAGCCTTAATTGGAAAAGGCTATGCTTTACGCTTTGATCGTAAAAACCCTGATTATGAAGGTGCATATCAATTCTTTTTTCAGGCATTGAGCCTAACTCGAGATAATGACTCTATTCCAGATAAGATAAATCATGATTTGTACTATGGTCTTGCTGTCAGTGAGAGGGTGAGACTAAATTATGACGTTGCGATGGAGTATGGTGATCTTGCTCTCATTGCCGCGAAACAGATGAATGATCCAATGGCAGTGTCCAGATGTTACAATATGTTAGCAAACATTCATGCTACTAAAGGAAACATTGATACTGGAATTGAAAACATCAAAAGCGCGATTAACATAAGAAAGTCTATCGGACAAGGTGATGACTCAGACATTGCACATTGGTATCTGAACCTCGGCATTATGAGTAGTTGGAAAGGTTCTACAAATCAGAGTAATTCTTACTTTAAGAAAGCATTAGCAATGTTTGATAGGATGGGAACAAATGAATTATCAACGACTAATGAAATTTTACAGGAAATAGCCAAAAACTATGCTGATTTAGACCGCATTGATTCTGCACGTGTGTATTACCAGAGAGCACTTGGTAGAGCAAAGAGGCAGCCGCAAAAAGGCAGACTTTTGTCACACCACTATGATTTAATTGGAAAGATGCACCTGAAACTTTCGGAACGAGACAGCGCGCTTTATTTCTTTCAAGAATCGATAATCGCAGGCGTTACAGACTTTGCTCCAACATCAATTTTGGAGAATCCAATGGTCCCCAAGACGGATATAGATTCATGGCTCTTGAACCCAAACCTTTATGTCGTCTTAGATGAAAAAGCGAAGACGCTTCTTGACCTGTATTTAGAGAATGATTCTATCGAGTACTTAATTAGCTCATATGAGTTGTATGAGGCCGTGGCAAGCTTGCTAGTAGACCTACGTTCAGAACTGGATAATGATGATCGCCTACTACATTTAGCCAGTCACGCCAAACCAATTTTTGACAATGCTTTGGAGGTAGCCAGTTTACTTCTAACAGAAGAGGGAACTAGTCCAGAATTGATGGCTTCCGCTTTCAATTACATCGAGCAGATTAAACATACGATTTTGTTGAAGTATAGGTCTAACGACTTTGAGATTGGAGAGGAACTCGAGCTAGCCTCAGAAATAAGAATAGTGCAGAGGGAGATTGATGAACTTAGATATCGGATTAGTACAACTAAGGTTGAGAAGACAATTGGGTATCTCGGAATTGAGGAACTGATTCAGAAGGTTATTTCACTTCGCGATGAAAAAGGACTACTTGCAGGTCAAGAAAAAGAGTTGGACTCAAATGAGTTTCTCATCAAATCTATAGATGAAGTGAAGCAGTATTTGAACCCTCATCAAGTGCTGTTAAGCTATTTCTGGGGCAGCGAATATATGTATGGTATTGCAGTCACGAAGAAAGGAACAGTATTTAGAAAAACTCCGCTGGTTGAATTAGAAGATCACATAGACTCGTTTTTAGCTACAACTAGCAATCTGAATTTTGATAACAGTGAGGTTGACTTTAAGTCTTTTAATGAAAGTGCTTTCTCAATATATAATGTACTTCTAAAACCCTTTTTTGAGGAGCTTAGGAAGCAGGGAATTGAAGGCATTCACGATCTGATTGTTATCCCAGACGGGAAGATTAACATGATGCCATTTGGATCATTAGTAACACAGGTCGCAAAGTCGGAAGTGATCGATTATAAGAATCTAAGCTACTTGATTCGCGACTATGAAATCAACTATGGCTTTTCATCCAGTAATTTGATGATAGGTAAAGGAATCGATTCCAAAACAAATCGACTTGTTGGCTTTTCATCCACTGCTCTGCAGGGGACTCAGGAGGAGCTTGATAATATTAGCTCTCTGTGGTCAGGTGAAATGAAAAGATTTGATGGAAGCCATTCAACGGAAACAAACTTCAAAACAAATGCCGTTAATTTTGATATTATTCATGTTGCCAGTCATGCTTCCTCAGGAGACCTGAGAAATCAGCCTAACATTAATTTTTTCGTTGACAGTACTTCTAGAGAGGATGGGAAACTGTTTAGCTATGAAATTTATCCCTTAAACCTTTCCAATCGGCTAACAGTTTTAAGTGCTTGCGAGACGGGATTAGGTGAAATACACGAAGGAGAGGGAGTATTTAGCCTTGCCAGAGGATTTGCTTTTGCAGGTAGCGCATCAATTGTTACGAGCTTATGGAAAGTTAGAGATCGTCAAACTACTGAATTGATGACTTCATTTTACCAACATCTAGAGGAAGGTCTGACTGTGAAAAATTCACTGCGGACTTCAAAACTTGACTATCTCAAAAACAGTGATGAAATTTCTTCCCATCCGTCTTTTTGGTCATCTTTTATCATAATAGGTAGCGGTGACAAGGAGATCATAGTCACTAGAATTACGATATCGAGAATTCTTTGGATAGCCGTCCCCATTTTATTTGTCCTTCTACTCCTATATAGATTCAAGACTACAAAGGGTTCAAGCGCTTCAGTCCACGAGCGATCCACAGGCTGAAGCGAAATAACCAAAACGTTTCCTTAAAGTAAGCCACATCCATTTCGATTGTATTCCAGGCGATAAGAATAGGTACGGTCTTAAGCTCAAATTCAATTTTTTTGTTATTTCTTATTCTTGATCTCTCACTAACGAACAAGATGATATCTTCAAAAACGCGGTCCTTACTTTTTATCTTAAGAAACCCAGAGTTGGTGTTGATTTCTTCATTCAACTTAATCTTGTAGAATGTCTTTTTCTCTGCTCCCGATTTTCGGTTCATGAATCCAACAGAGAAGCTATTGCTATTATTGTTAAGGTTAAAATCCTTGTGGCTTAATTGCTGTAAGGTGACTTTGCTATGAGTGAAACCAGGCTCTTTGTTCGATCCATTTTCCTTAAGTGAATAGCCAGAGTATTTTTCACTTTCATTATTCCAAATCCGTGCTACTGGAAATACAGGACGATGTGGTACTACATCGAAATTGTGTGCGACAAATATTTCTGTCGTATTTCGCCCAATCACCACGGGAACCCTTCGGATCTGAAAATACACTCTTCGATTTTGCTCCCCTCGTACCGATTGATGTCTTTTATCGTTGATGAAAACAACATGATTCTGATCCCTGTGATCTGGGTGGTCTGTTACGAATCGTAAATATCCCCTTTGTGGGTAGTTTCTGAATCCACGATAGAAATAACTATCATTTACTCGCATATACCTACCTGAGGAATTGAGATTGACTGAATAGTTGACATGATGATCTGCTTTTCCATTTTCATTGTCTTTTTCTGCCTGTACTCTTCCCTTTATAATGTGAGTATTTCCGTGTTCTTTTCCGTGAATATGATGACCAGTGAGACTGCCACTGTGATCAGTATCGTGTAGGTCAAGGCCTCCACTGTGATCAGTATCGTGTAGGTCAAGGCCTCCGCTGTGATCAGTATCGTGTAGGTCAAGGCCTCCGCTGTGATCAGTATCGTGTAGGTCAAGGCCTCCGCTGTGATCAGTATCGTGTAGGTCAAGGCCTCCACTGTGATCAGTATCGTGCAGGTCAAGGCCTCCACTGTGATCAGTATCGTGTAGGTCAAGGCCTCCACTGTGATCAGTATCGTGCAGATCAAGGCCTCCACTATGATCAGTATCGTGTAGGTCAAGGCCTCCACTGTGATCGGTATCGTGTAGGTCAAGACCTCCGCTATGATTACTATCGTGAAGGTGAGCACCGCCACTGTGGTACTTTGGAAGTAGTGGCCTTGTTCGGGTATGTGTTTCTGCTTTCTTATTAATATTTTTCATGATTGGTGTATTTATTCTGCCTCTTTCTTTAAGTCAGTTATAGTAGTTCATCAAATTTTTCAATTAGTAGTGCTATGTCTTCTTGCTGAACCATATGATTAATCAAATCACTAAGATTGTCGAATCCTTCAGGGAACCAATCTATTGAGGCAGTTAAAATGACTTCGATAATTACCTCCATTTCAGATTTTGAAATGGAAAAATACTCGAGGGTAGGATTGTCTTTGTTTTTCTGATCCTTAAACAGAAATGTAACCTCACCTCCGTCAGTCTCCATATTCACTTTCTCAGTGGCTTCTTCATAATTCAGCCACTCTTCCCATTCAGCTTTCTTCCACTCATCTAAATCACTTGGAGAAGATTTAGTATCCAATTGATAAATGATCTCGATTGAAAGCAGTACCCTTAAAAAGGAATTGGGATGTTCATTGTATGGCCTTTCATCAGCATCCCACCCAAAATTTTGGGTAAGCAGGTCAGTTGGTTCAACTCTACCCTGGAGCCTTTTAGAAAGCACATTTTTTAATCCCGTCAGTGCGAATTTCCCCAGGATACCATGTCCGAAGGCATCCGCGACTAGCTCATGTATCCAAGAAGCCCAGAGACCGATGCTTCGCTCGGCCAACTCTGGGTTTTGATTCATGCTTTTTAGTTTCACTGTCAAAGCATCAAGGACGGAGGTAATTAATTTGTCATCATTAAAAGTATCTGTGATATCATGACCAAACTCGTGCGGACTAGCTGCATAGGCAGTTACCCTGGTTTTATGGGCAGCTTCTACTGCTTCCGTCTGTTCATTATTGGATACTTTGGTTGCCGATGATCGGTTTACATGTATAATTGTCGGAATCTCTCGATCAGAGGCCCAGGCTCCCGTGTTACCGTCAGTAAACTGAATTAGAGGTGGACATTTCCAATCACCCTTGAGATATTTTTTCTGATCGTTCTCCGTCCATTTGGTACAAAAATCGACGAATCGTTCATACATCAGAAGAAGAATAATCTGTGCAGAGATTAGCCCTTCATGTCCTGGCTCAAACGTCATATCTTCATTTGGCAGTTGGGATTCAAGAGCATCCAGGACCCCAATTTGATGATGGTTTACAATTTCACCATTTCTTACCAAGTTTCGACCAAACGGCGTGAGCGCACTATGATCATCGTTGGTAAATCGAGAACTACACATGGATAGGTGCAATCGATCCTTGTCGTTGTTAAAATAGATTTCGCCATAGTTGAGAACCTGTTTCTTCCAGCGTTCATACGAAATATCAAATTTCTTTTTGTAGTTTTCAATGAGATCGTGAATGGGATCAAAAAGATCTTCTCGTTTCCTAAGAATGGCATTCAAATCCGCGTTCTTCAGCTCCATTTTTGGAAGAACCTCTTTATAGTAGGTTTTGAAAAACTCCGTTTCGGAGTCAACGTATTCTTTGAACCTCTCAGCTTTCTCAATTTGAGGAGACGGCTTGTCGGTCTTTTCTCCATTTACCGTGTTTGTAGATGGTGGTTCCACTGCAGTAGCGGTGTCGACCGCTGTAGTTGGTTGTCCGTTGGTTGGTTGCATTGTATTTTACTTTAGCTGTTTTAGTATATCATCCGCTCGCTTGCTAAATCCATTGTTCGCATGCGAGATCTTATCCAGCAATTCCTTACATTTCTCGAGGTCTTTTGCCTTCAAGTAACTCAATGCCAGATACCATTTTGCCGTGTCTTGAAGAATTGAGCTAGACTCGGAAACGATTTGGAATAGAGCGATTGCTTTCTCTGCCTCACCAATGGCCAGGTAGGCATTTCCCTGATAGAATAGATGTGTGAGTAACTCGGTGTTCTTAGCATTTGCGGACTCGAAAAGTCGAGCTGCTTCTTCGTACTTCTCCTGCTCATAGGCTATGTAGGCAAGGGTTATGTCGTCAACTTCTTGCTGGCTATCGCGAAGTTGGCTATTCAGATTTTCGTAGGGTTCGAAATAGTTCTGAAAAAGGTTATCGGGATTGGTGGTGGATGTTCTAAATATGAAAACCGAGGCAACTAAAAGTGAGATTGTTGCTGCGACTGATAGCGTCGATCGATTTCTTGTGAACCACGAATTAAGATTGATAACTTCTTTTTCTTCCGCTTCATCTAATACTTCAAAGGCATCTTTCAGTAGCTCGATTTTGTCTTCTATGCTGGATCCGTCGGATGTTCTTCGCAGGCCCTGAACCATCAACTCCATATCATCGTGAAGTCCTCTGAAACCCTCGTCTTTGATAAGGCGATGTTCTACTTCCTGCTTTTCTTTTCCGCTACATGTTCCCCGCTGGTAGCGCTCTAATTGTTCGATGTCTTTGAATTCGTTCTTCATTACTTTTCCGCTTTGATAGTGGTCGCCTGTCGATCTAGATCTTCTCTTTGATTTTGTAATTCAGTTTCAAAAATCTTTCTCAACCTCACTATGCATTTGCACTTTAGGTTCTTGGTTGTTGCGCTGTTCTTATAGCCAATCTTCTCGGCTATTTCTTCCATTGACAGCCCATGGAAATAATATAACTCTAGTAGTGTTTTGCAGGGATCACCGAGTTTCTCCAAACTCTTCTCCATTAACACTAGATTTTTCTCTTTATCAATTGCGTCCCAGTTTGTTAGTTCTTCTAGCTCTATCGTCTGTACTCCAACACTTCGATCTATTTTGTTCTCCTTACGTCGAAACTCATAGACCTTATGTTTGGCTATGGAATACAAATACGTTTTCAAGTTGCTTGTGAGAGTGGTCAATTTGCCACTAATGATGTTCTCGTAAAGCGCAATAATTGAAACTTGATAGATGTCTTTTGCCTCATCTCTGCGGCAATTGTGTTCCTTTACCAGCCAGGCGATAAACTCTGATTGGTAGGAGCGATAGACCACCGCTAACTGTTTCTGATCACCTTCTTTTATTTTCTCAAGGATCACCTTTTCGTCCATTGGTTGCTGGCTTTAATGGTTGAAAAATCAAAAGGTAACCCGACCAATTGATTTATATTTTAATAGCTATCAAAAAAGGTACGTTATCAAATGAAAATATGAAAGTTGCAAATAATGTTTCATTCTCGCTGTATACGCCTAGAAAAAAAGGATAAGGGTTACTTTCTTTATGTAAAAACATTAATTGCCAAATCTGCAATGTTGAAATTCTAGAAAATGACAATGGATGAAGGCACTAAAGAAAATAATGACGGTCTTGAAAGTTATTGGATTAATGATCTTGTTGGCGCTTCTCTATTTTACAGTAGGCGTTGAGTTTAGATAAATCAACCCATTGAGCTAATTAATTTTGTTCGTGATTTCAAAAACAGCCCCTTCCCTGAAAGGGAGGAACGAAAGTTCCCTTTAGGGATTTCAATGCTACTAGGTTAAGCCTTGTTGGAAGCGTGTCATCCCAGACTTTGATCTGACTTTGATCTGGGATCTTCATCAAACCTGTTATCAGGTAGAGATTTTCAATTATATCACGTCTTCGGGAATCTATAAGCGACAAATAATTTCTAAACACAGTCGGTAATTTCCACTACTTACGAAGGTTTGATTTTTCCATTTTGATATTTATTTGTGTTTTGTTTCTTGGAGCTTGACACAAGTTCTAGTCAACCCCAATCCTTCATCTTGTATATATGTAGTTATGCTTGACTTACTAGCATTGCCTTCCTCTGAAAGGGAGGAACGAAGTCCCCTTTGGGAGATTTAGGGGTGGGTTCTTTTCTCGCCACTACTATCGGATCTGCTAATAAATCACTTGCCTCGAATCTTTCCGCTAAGAACGCTCACGTTGGAATTGAATGGATTTCCCGCGGATCTTCGGAAGGTAACCACCTGACCAACATGCCAAACCGCGTCAGCAATAGGTCCGTTGAGCTGATTCCAGAATGGATATTCTGTTCTATTTCCATTTCCAGATAGGAAAACTACCAGATACGATTCCATATCTTCACCTGAACTGTTTTTCAGTATCTCACTGGTTTTTCGAATATTTTCTAAGGTTTTAAGGCGCTTTTCTTCGAATGTTAAAACAGGCTGCTCAATACTGAAATCTGTAGGTTGCTTCAAAACTGCATTTAGCGTAGTTCTCGTTAGACCCAAGATGTGATCTACTGTTTCCTCCATTGTTCGAGCCTCTTCCGATGGTTTGAAACCAAGATTCTCTTCCGTTAGATCTGCTGTGGCATGAAAATACCGAAAGCCAAGCCCATCGACGACTCTGGCAGCAACGGTACCTGCCGAGTATGATTCGGGATAATCTGGGATTTGGTAATAGTACTTTGCATCATCGACAGTACCCTCTCTCATTTGACTATGAGCTGTAAAGACTGTAACATAAAGAATGGTAGAAAAGAGATAGACTTTGTTCATTTTCTCATGTGCTTTTTGGAACTGACAATTTAGTGAGAGCGGACATTGGGGCGAAATCAGATTCGTTCATCTTCGTTCAAATACCTCTTTTCTATTCCTATTTGACTGATTCAGATAAAAAAACTTAATTTTTTGGGTTACCTCCTTCGAGGTCTTGCATTAAAGGTGTTTTACAACCAACCAATAGATTATGCTATACACTTCTAATGCCATGATTCCTGAAGACCGATCTTTCAATAGTTTACCAGAAGAGGTCACAAAAGAAGCCAGCTTGACTTTAGTCGTACCACCTGAGAGGTTGGATTCGTACAAGCGCAAAATTGATCGGGTAAAAAAGCAAGCGGCATTTGAAAAAGAAAAAAGAGATCAGTTTGAATCCCTGACAAGGAGGGAAATTGAAATAGTCTCTCTGTTAGCCACGGGGTTTGACAACCCCTGCATTGCTGAATCACTTTTTATCAGTCGCAACACAGTAGAGCAGCATCGAAAAAATATACGAAGAAAGCTTGAAGTCCAATCCTTTGTGCACTTGATGGAATATGCATTGGCTTTTGATTTGGTTTAAAAAATCAAAGAACAGGGTCTAATCACCAGCTATGGTCAGCTGATCATACGTCAAAGCCACCAATTTTCTTTACGTTAATTGGTTATCTGGCCACTCCGAAGGGGGTGGCTTTTCTTTTTGCATGGGCATTTGTTCCAACGAGGTCTTAGTTTTACTGTTCAGATGCTACGATGAAATGAAGCCAATCACAAAATCCACAATACGTAAGACGCTTCTGGGGTACCGGAGATTGCTTGGTGAAGAAATCTTTCATAAGCGAAATGAGAAGCTTTGTGAGAGACTGTTGAGGGCTATTCAAAAAAATGGTAGTAACACCATTCACGTCTTCCTTTCCATTGATAGAAATCGCGAACCCGATGTGAGCATCTTGTTTCCTGCACTCCGCGATCGTGGTTGCCGAATTGTAGCTGCAAGAACAGACTTTGCAAACAAAAGCCAACAGCATTTTTACCTGAATGAAAGTACTGAACTATGCGAAAACAAAATGAATATACCTGAACCTGTTGGAGCAGAGCCTGCAGATCTGAAAGATGTCGATTTGATTTTAGTCCCACTTTCCGCAGCAGATAAGCATAGAAATCGAATTGGATATGGTGGTGGTTACTATGATCGACTACTGAAAAATTCCAATGCCCTGAAGGTTGGCCTTTGTCTTTCCCCACTTCTTGATGAAATTAGCCAAACGGAAGAGTGGGATGTTGAATTAGATCAGATAATCACTCCCTTTTGATCTGAAACGAGAGAAACATTCTGGACTAAATTGAACCCAAAGCACTGAAAGGTAAGTTATATTATTGCCTGGCAGGCAAGTGAAAAAATAAAATACAATTATGAGTTTAAAAACAACAATTGAGCAACAGATCAAGCAGGCGATGCTTGCCAAAGATAAAGACAGCATGAGGGCGTTGAGGGCAATAAAATCCCAGATTCTGCTAGCAGAAACAGAAAAGGGAGCGGGCGGCGACCTGACCGAGGAAGTGGAGCTGAAATTACTGACCAAAGCAGCAAAGCAGCGAAGAGATTCCATTGAGATTTTTGAAGGACAAAACAGAGATGATTTGGCAGCTACGGAGAAATCTGAGTTGGAGATTATTGAAAGCTTCCTGCCAGCTCAACTTAGTGAAGACGAAATTGAGGAAGAAGTAAAGCAGGTCATAGCCTCCGTCGGAGCAGCTGGGCCGCAGGATATGGGCAAGGTGATGGGAGCTGCGACGAAGAAATTGGCAGGAAAAGCCGATGGAAAGATGATCTCCATGCTGGCAAAAAAACTCTTAAACTGACATTGGAAGTTTTTGACATCATTGTGTTAGTGCTCCTTGGTATTGGCGGAGCCAAGGGCTTTCAGCAGGGCTTTGTTGTAGCGGTGTTTTCTTTCTTTGCATTTTTTGTTGGGCTTTTTATTGCGCTAGAGTTTACAATCCCTGTTTCGCTGTATCTGTTTGGCTCAAGTTCATTTTTTGATATTGGTGCTGTTGTCGTATTTATAGCACTTTTTATTCTACTAAGCTTCCTCATCAAACTTGGTGCAAAAGCAATGAAGAGCATGGTAGATTTTACGTTTTTCGGGACACTGGATAATGCCCTCGGCGCAGTGGCAGGTGTCTTTAAGTCGGCCTTTGTTTTGAGTGTCATCTTTTGGGTTTTTGATTCTGTTGGATTTGATCTTGTGACTCGGTATTCAGATGGTACTGTCATTTTTCCGTATATTGTTGGTATGGGGCCAACCGTTTTTGAGTGGCTGAGTGGTCTTCTGCCATTCATTGAAGAGTTGATTGATACGATGAAAGACTTACCAGGGTCTAAAGATTCTGTATTGACCTATTTGGTAGATAAATTTGAAATAACAAAGATTTGAGATGATTGCAGAGCAACTGATAAACTACATGGTTCCGCCGCTAAAACCTTCGGATGACATAACCAGAGCAAAGCAATGGATGGACGAGTTCAGGATAAAGGAATTACCTATTGTGGATGAGGGTAAGCTGCTTGGGTTTGTCTCGGAAGAACTGTTGTACGATTCCGAAATTTTGCATCCCGAAGTGGGGTCCTATCCACTGATTGGACAATCTGTGTTCGTGGCACCATGGAAGCATTACTATGATATTTTGAAGGTTTTATCGGAAAACAAGATGGACGTTGTCGCTGTTATTGACAATGAAGAATTCAAAGGAGTGGTATTAAAAGATGACATTCTCAATGAATTTTCCAAAACTGCGATTGTAAATTCGGCAGGAGCGATTATTATACTTCAAACCTCTCTCAAGGAGTATTCCCTGGCAGATATTTCACGAATAGTTGAAATGAATGGCTCCATAGTTCTCGGTGCGAATGTTAGACCAAACAGCGAGGATGCCTCACAAATTGAGATAGTGATCAGAATCAACAGTCAGGACGTAAATCAAATTTCCAACGGACTTAACAAAAGTGGGTACACGGTCATTTCATCATTCAATACCGAGAACAAGTCTTTTGATGAGGAGGAGAGATACGGTTTACTAATGAAATACCTCAACACTTGATGAAAAATATCGCTCTTCATGGGTTGGCGATTGGAGAAGACTCTAAGAAGTATGTTGATCAAATCATTGATCGACTAACAAATGAAGGATGCACTATTTCGGTTACGAAGGAATTTCTAGAGCGGAACAGCGAACTCCTTGGTGAAAAGCACAACGTAGTTGAGGAAGTAGATTCTTCTTTTGATGCCGTTTTTAGTCTTGGTGGTGATGGTACATTCTTGGAATCTTTGCTTAAAGTGGGGAAAAGTGAAGTGCCCATATTAGGTGTTAATATGGGTCGACTGGGGTTTCTAGCCTCCATAGCTAAAGAATTTATAAAGGAGTCATTGTTTCTCCTTTTTAAGGGGAGTTACACAATCGAAAAAAGGTCATTGCTCTCCCTAGAATCCAACACAGACCTCTTCGATGGTAAACCTTATGCGCTAAATGAATGCGCTATTCTAAGGAAGGATACCTCTTCCATGATAATGATCAAATGTTACATAAATGGAGATTACCTAAATACCTACTGGGCGGATGGATTAATGGTTGCCACTCCAACGGGATCAACTGGCTACTCATTGAGTTGCGGCGGCCCACTCATGATGCCCGATGCAAAAGACTTCGTGATTACGCCCGTTAGTCCTCACAACCTAAATGTTCGACCGCTAATTGTTTCTGATGACTCTGAGCTTACCTTCAAGATAGAGACGAGAAATAGAAGTTTCTTGGTCTCGCTGGACTCGAGATCTGAAACTATTGAAAATGATGTAGAACTCAAAATCAGCAAAGCTTCATTCAATGCCAAAATAATCAGAATTGAGGGTAACAACTTTCCAGATACCATCAGAAACAAGCTTGGTTGGGGGTTCGATAAGCGGAATTAGCAGCCAATTTTTGACTAAATTTCTAGTCGAAACCACAAATTGATGCTAGTTTACAGGGAAAGTGCCATTTTTTGTTAACCAAGTACAATCAAAAAACTATTTTTGTGTTAATAAGACTGTAGTCATGAAAATGAGAAGCTTAATAATAATCGTACTGTCCATCCTTATGCTAGGCATAGCTGATAATGCGGATGCCCAAAGGAGCAACAAATACAAAAAGAGAAGACAGACGAACAAGAAGATCTCTAACTACAAAGGAGGATCAAGGGGTTATGGTAGGTTTCGTCCGTACATGTTTATAGGTGCTCAAATAAACGCTGGAAACTATTTCGGTGATTTGGCTCCAGTTAATAAGAGTGCTAGCACAGACGTCTCATTTACAAGACCAGGTATTGGTTTTCATGGCGGCTATAAATTTCATCACTCGGCAGCAATAAGAGCAGAGTTCAACTTTGTTAGAGTCTCAGCCGATGATTTTTCTTCCGACCCAACTGATGAAAGCAGCTTCCCCAGGTATAATAGAAATTTAAGTTTCAGGAATGACATAAAAGAACTGCAGATAGGTGTCGAAATTTCACTTCTTCCCAATTACGGGGGTGTAGACCAAAGACTCCCATTGAATGCCTACTTGTTCGTTGGTGGAGCCGTGTTTCTTCACGAACCGCAGGGTAAGGTTCCCGATTTTGACTACCAAACAGATCAAACTGGAGGCACACCAGCTCCGCAAGCCGGAGAATGGGTAAAGTTGAGACCACTTCAGACAGAAGGACAAGATTATAACAATCTAGAATTTTCTATACCTATAGCAATTGGTGCAACAATGAGGTTGCCAGGGACAAATCTAAATGCAAGTTTGGAGTTTGGCTTCAGATATCTTTTTACAGATTATATTGATGATGTCAGCACTACATATGTTGGCTTAGACCAATTTACTGATCCTGTTGCAAGAATCCTGTCGGATCGATCAGCTGAAGCAACATCATTTAAGGGAGAGGCTAGAGACCTATCAACCTTGAGTATTAATCAAACCAATGGATTCTTTCATGATGGAAATAACGGTGCTGGACTCCAAGGATCTGTTCGAGGTAATCCTGATAACAACGACATGATGTTTGTGACTCAACTCAAGGTGAGATACTTTCTTAGCACGGCTCCCAAGCGAAGCGCAAAATTCAGATAGATCTTGAGGAAAGCCCTCTGTGCACTACTCGTCCTAATCGGGACATCATCTCATGCTCAATTCATGGAATTTGGTGGTGGTCTTGGGATTATGAATTACTCTGGAGATTTGGTGAGGGGCTACGATTTTGGTACAACCACACTAGCGGGTTCTATCTATTACCGGATGAATTTTTCAGAGATTGTGACGTTGCGACTCGCTGCCACCATCGGCAAGGCAAAAGGGTCTGAAACTCCGATTGACGCTTTTGCAGTTCAGAGAGGTCATTCATTCAGCAATCGGATTTTGGAATTTTCCTCCGTGTTTGAATACCACTTTTTCGACTTCAAAAGCCAAAAGTCTCAAAGAGATTGGTCCCCTTACGTTTTTGGTGGCTTTGGGGTGATGAGCGTTGGCGATATTCCTGCCAACAGTAATGTTGGAAAAATACAGCCAGTATTACCCGTTGGTTTAGGGTTCAAGTATTTGGTCGCTAAGAAATATAGTATTGGTTTTGAGGCGGGTGCCCGGAAGACATTCTTTGATGAATTAGATGGTATTTCAGATGGCGATCCAACGATTAAAGATTACCAATATGGGAATCCCAAAGACGACGATTGGTACTTTTACACAGGAATTTCTTTTAGCATTATCTTATTCAACATTCCTTGCCCATTTCCTTACCTTCCGAATAATTCCTTACTGGCGCGTTAAAGGAAGTTAAATACCTGATTTTCATTCTGATTAACTAAAAAAAGCCCCATTTTTGTGTCCTTTTTCGAATATCTAGGACGTGCAACCAGACAATCATATCGACCATCATAATATACCCAAACACATTGCGGTAATAATGGATGGTAATGGTCGTTGGGCCAAGAAGCAGGGTGTGAAGAGAATTTTAGGACATCAAAATGCGGTGAAGGCGGTACGCGAGGTAACGGAGGGATGTGCAGAGCTTGGTGTTGATTATCTAACTCTTTATGCATTTTCGACCGAGAATTGGGAAAGACCAAAACTAGAGGTTGACGGATTGATGACATTGTTGGTAAATACGATAAAAGATGAGATACCGACATTGGTGAAAAACAATATCAAACTGTCTTCTATTGGCAACAGAGATGAATTGCCTAAGAATGCACGAAAAAGCTTGGAGGAGGCGATGTTGCTAACTGAGGAGCACACAGGAATGCAGTTGGTGTTAGCCTTGAACTATAGTGGTAGATGGGATATAGTAAATGCAGTTGCAGACATGGCGAATAAAGGGGAAACTGAGATTAGTGTCGAAAGCATTTCCAGGCATTTATCTACTTCAAATATGCCTGATCCAGAGTTGCTGATTAGAACCAGCGGTGAGATGAGAATTAGTAATTTTTTGCTCTGGCAAATGGCATATACGGAACTCTTCTTCACAGATGTTTTATGGCCAGATTTTAGAAGGAAGGATTTGCTTGAGGCAATAGGATCGTATCAAAAAAGGGAGCGAAGGTTTGGGAAAACAAGTGAACAGTTGAAAGTAAAAGCATGAGAAAACTAGTATTTATCATTGCCATATTAGCGGGGGTAGAGTCTTTTGGACAAATCGTATTTGGGCGAGACAACAAACAGAGCGGCTCGGATGTTTCGATAAACTACAGTAGTCCCAAGGAGTACGAAATTGCTGATATTGAGGTGCGAGGGGTTCAATTTCTGGATAACAATGCACTTATTTCACTTTCAGGATTACGTGTTGGAGACAAAATCAAAGTCCCAGGCGATGAAGTTTCAAGTGCGATCAAAAAACTATGGAAGCAGGGGATCATTGGGAACGCCTCCATTTTTGCTTCCAAACTGGAGGGGGATAAAATCTGGCTGGTAATTGAACTAGCGGAAAGACCTCGATTAACCAAGTATGTGATTGAAGGAGTGAATAAGACCCAGAAGGGAGAGATCGAAGAAAAGATTGAACTAGTACGTGGGAAGATCTTAACAGACGTCCTGAAAAAGAATACTGAACTAGCCGTTTTCAAGTACATGGAAGGAAAGGGATACTTGAATGCGAAGGTTAATGTTGTTCAGCAGGAAGATACTGTACTTCGGAATAGCGCTTATTTGAAAATAAATATTGCTAGAGGGCAAAAGGTAAAAATCAGAAATATTCAATTTGAGGGGAATGAGCATTTTACTTCAGCCAAGCTTCGAAAGAAATTTAAGAACACAGGTATGGTTCCGAAATTCTCGCTGCCTACTGAGATCATCACCAAATTCCCCAGATTCATTTGGCCTCCAAACTTGATAAAATTCACGAAAAATTCGAAGAAGGTGTCAGGTGAAGAGGTGCGAGAGTATTTTGCCAAACACGTGAATTTTAATTTTTTCAAATCATCGAAATTCGTCAAGTCAGATTATGAAGACGATAAGGATTTGTTGATTGGTTTCTATAACTCCAAGGGGTTTCGGGACGCAAAAATCGTAACTGATACTACCTACAATACCAACAATAATTCCATGAACATTGACCTCACGGTTGATGCCGGGAGAAAGTATTATTTCAGAAATATTAACTGGTCTGGAAACTACATCTACACGAAGGAGCAATTATCTCGAGTACTAGCGATTGAGAGTGGAGATGTTTATGACCTTGATCTTGTAAACAAAAAACTCAACTTCAACCCTACCGGACCAGATATCAGTTCATTGTACATGGATGATGGGTATCTGTTTTTTAATATAAATCCTGTTGAAGTAGGAATCTATGAAGACTCCATTGATTTGGAGATGAGGATTTACGAAGGTGCGCAGGCCACGATAGATAAAGTGACGATAAGTGGAAATGAGAAAACGAGTGATCACGTGGTTTTACGACAATTGAGAACCATGCCTGGCGATAAATTTAGTCGCTCCGAATTAATCCGTACTCAGCGAGAGCTTTCTCAACTTGGGTATTTTGATCCGGAACAAGTGAATCCAGTGCCAATACCAGATCCTGTGAACGAAACGGTCGATATAGAATGGCAGCTAGTAGAACGGAGCAATGATCAAATTGAGCTATCTGGAGGTTGGGGTGGAGCCTTTGGCTTTGTGGGAACCTTCGGTATCACATTTAACAATTTTTCAGCGAAGAACATCTTCAACAAAAGTCAGTGGAGAGGGTTGCCAGTGGGCGACGGCCAAAGCCTTTCTGTTCGATTTCAAGCAAACGGAAGACAATTCCAGAGCTATTCCTTTTCTTTTGTTGAGCCTTGGCTTGGTGGCAGAAAGCCAAACTCGTTTGGTATAAGTTATTCCAAATCGATTCAAAGATCCATTGATAGGTTTAGTGACACAACGTTAGGCTCTCTTAAGGTTACTGGAATCTCCATGTCTCTTGGAAGAAGAGTTAGGTGGCCAGATGATTTCTTCACGATCAGTAATTCCATTTCATATCAGAGATATGATCTATTCCAGTTTGCCAGTAGATCACTTGGTTTCCAGACGGGAGATGCTAACAGTTTTACATTCAATACCACGATTGCTCGAAACTCTATAGATCAGCCAATGTACCCTAGAAACGGTTCATCAATTTCTCTGAGTGCATCGTTTACTCCACCATTCTCATTGCTTGGAAGGAATGTTGCTGGAGAGGATGTGCCAAATTCTGAAAAATTTAAGTGGCTGGAGTACCACAAGTGGAACTTCGATAGTAAGTACTTCATGACCTTGGCTGGGAAGTTGGTCTTAGCTACCAGAGCTCATTTTGGATATATAGGATCATATGACGATAACGTAGGAGTAGGCCCATTTGAACGCTTTCAGCTTGGAGGAGATGGTCTTACTGGGCAAAATTTCCTTCTGGGAACTGATGTGGTAGGACTAAGAGGTTATGCTAACAACTCCATTACTCCTTTTGATATTGCCAATAACATTGAAGGGGGAACAATATTCAACAAATATGTGATGGAGCTGCGCTATCCACTATCTCTCGCACCAACGGCAACAATTTATGCGTTGACCTTCTTCGAAGGGGGAAATAACTGGGATGATTTTGCAAACTTCAATCCATATGATATGAAAAAAGCTGCGGGTGTGGGCCTTAGAATCTTCATGCCAGCGTTTGGATTAATGGGAATTGATTGGGCGTATGGATTTGATAGGATCCCAGGATCTCTAGACAACTCAGGGCCGCAATTTCACTTCTCTATTGGTCAACAAATTAGATAGCATGAAAAAGTCACTGGCGATTCTATTTTCATTATTGTGTGTTACCGTTACATTTGCGCAAAAATTTGGTTATGTAGATACCCAGTATATTTTGAGCAAAATGCCAGAATACAAGGAAGCACAGGCCGAAATTGAGAAGTTAGCGAAGGGTTGGGAGGATGAAATTCAACAGATGTATTCGGATGTTGAAGGTATGGAGGTGGGGCTAAAGGCAGAAGAAGTTTTGCTTACCCAAGACATGAGAGATGATCGAATTTCTGAGATAGATCGGAAATGGAAGGAGACGAAAGACTATCAGCAGCAAATCTTTGGTTTTGACGGTCTTTATTTTCTGAAGAAGAAAGAGTTGGTTAAGCCTGTTCAAGATGAGGTTTTTGAGGCGGTTGAGCGAGTGGCGAAGAATAATCGACTCCAAATTGTATTTGACAAATCTGGAGATTTGGTCATGATCTATACTGATCCCATCCATGATTACACGGATTTCGTGCTTGAAGATCTTGGATTGGTAGAAAATCAGACGGCAGGAAACAATTGAGCATAATATTTGAACTAACAATCACAAATCTTTTAAAAGAAGGACCGAGAGGTCAACAATAAATTTTAGAAATCATGAAATCGAGAATTTTACTTAGTGCAGCTCTTTCAATCGTAGGCCTTGGGCTGATGGCACAACTAAAAATTGGATATACAAATGCCGATTATGTACTTAGTCTAATGCCAGAGGCCAAGCAAATTGAAAGTGATCTGACTACATATGAGTCCCAATTACAAAATCAGTTGAAGTCGAAGTACGAGGAATTTCAGACTAAAGCAGCTGATTATCAGCAAAACGGAGCAACAATGATTGATGCAGTGAGAGCTGATAAGGAAACTGAGTTGCAGAATATGCAGCAGGAAATCCAAGCGTTCGAGCAGCAAGCACAGCAGTCATTAGCTAACAAAAGAAACCAATTAGTTAGCCCTGCGTACGAGAAAATTGGTACTGCTATTGAGCAGGTAGCTAAAGAAAATGGATATACTCATGTTCTTAGCTCTGGAAGCCCTGGTCTCAGTGTTCTTCTTTATGCAAGGGAAGAGGACAATATTTCAGACTTGATTTTGAAGAAATTGGGAATTGATCCTCCGGCAGATAGCGGAAATTAATTTCCATCAAAGCAATGAACTTAACCCATCAGGTATCCTGATGGGTTTTTTTATCCGAATACAATACCGAAGATCAGTCCTCCAATGATGATGAATGGCGTTGGAATCTTTGTAAAGCGCTGCATCGAAATCGTGGCCACAATCAAAATATAGTTGAGTACGTTCTGTTCCATTGGAATAAGTATTAAGAATGTGGCCGCTATGACCATCCCAGAGCTTACCGCATTTATACCTTCCAGAGAGGCCTTGACTAATCTATATTTTTTTAATTGTTCCCAGAACCGGATAATAAAGAAGATCAGAAATGTGCCTGGTAGAAAAATTCCGACTGCGGCAAGGATGGCTCCGAGTATTTGACCACCAATACCAAACTCATTCATACTTAGCCCGCCAACGTACGCGGAAAAAGAAAATACAGGGCCGGGTATTGCTTGTACAAATCCATATCCAGAGATAAATTGTTCTGAAGTGAGGTAATCTTTGAATTCCACAAACTCAGTATACAAAAGAGGGACAAGCACCTGCCCTCCACCAAAAATCAGACTGCCGTTACGGTAGAAATTTTCAAAAATCTTGATTGGCAGATATTGCGTGACACCACCTAGCCCAGCTGCAACAAGTAAAACAGTGATCCAAAGAATGAGATTGGACCATTGAATTTGAATTCGTTCCTTTTCTTCAATTGAATGCTTTTTATAGTTGATAGTTGTTACTAGACCACCCATTATAATCAGGGCAGGAAATGCATACGGTGACTTGAGCACGTAAGAGGCAATTGCCGAGATAAGCATCAAGACTAAACCCAATTTAGTTGTAACCACCTTGGTTGCGATTCTGTATGCTGAGAATGCCACAATTCCTACCACCATGGGAAGAATAAATCGCATAAAGCCCAGATCTATGTCGGTATTGACAATGATAGCTGCAGTGGTCATTATCGTTACAGCTGGCAACATCCAGACAAGAAGTGTTAAGTACGCCAGATTCGGCCCACCGATCTTAAATCCGAGAGCTGTAATGGTTTGCGTTGACGTAGGTCCTGGGAGCACCTGACACAAGGCGAACAGCTCAATCAAGTCTTCTTCCGTGAGATAACGCCTTTTTTTCACCATCAAGTCAAGGAACATGGCAAGATGACCCTGCGGTCCGCCAAAAGCCGTGACGGAAAGAAAGATTACGTCTTTGAGAAAAATGAAATTTCTGACTCTTCGAATGGTCATTAGTTTTTCAATCCTATTTCCTGTAGTCTTTGATCCAGAAAATCTCCCGCCAAAATATTCTCAAAGTCTTTGGGATGATTTTCATTAATACAGTTTTCCAGACAAGCTAAATCCATTTCAGCAACGGGGTGCATAAAAAACGGAATTGAAAAACGCGAGGTGTTCATCAATTTCTGAGGAGGATTAACCACTCTATGTATTGTGGACTTAAGCTTATGATTGGTAAGGCGTTCGAGCATGTCCCCTACGTTTACCACGATTTGATCAGGCAGCGCCGTAATTGGGATCCATTTCCCGTCTCTTCGCAGTACCTCAAGGCCATCCGCACTTGCACCCATCAGCAGCGTGATCAAGTTTATGTCGCCATGTTCAGCAGCACGCACCGCATCTGTAGGTATTTCTTCTGGGTTTTCTATCGGAAAATAGTGGATAGGACGTAGTATGCTGTTGCCTTGAGCGACTTTGTCATCAAAATAATTCTCAGGAAGTTTCAGGTAAATCGCGATCGCCCTTAGCATTTGGACCCCTGCAGCCTGCAGCGTTTCAAAAGCTTCCGAAGCAGATTCTTTCAGCGTGTCTACTTCGTCTGGCCAAATGTTAGAAGGATCGCCAGATAATTTATTTTCATCAGGCTGACCGACATGATAAAATTCTTTCAAATCACCTGTATTTCTACCTTTGGCTTTTTCCTTACCCTTACTTATATATCCTCTTTGACCATGGAGATCGGCCTTTTCATACTTCTTCTTCAAATCGTCTGGAAGTTTGAAAAATGTTTCTATGGATGAATATAAGTTTCTAACTAATTCATCTGATAGACCGTGATTCTTGATGGACACAAAGCCAATGTTGTTGTAGGCTTCACCAAGTCTTTTTACAAATTCTTGTTTTTCTATTGCGGTTCCAGATGTAAAATCCTTGAGGTCAAGTGAAGGAATATGATCAAATAGAATTTCGGGCATAGATTCTTGATTCTTCAGCTTCTAATTTAAGAAAGAAATTAAAACGAATCTTAGTTTAGCACACTTCTTAACACAGTTAGCGATTTTGGTCTGGGCAAATTCATATGATGTTGAAAATAATTGAGCATGATGTCAATAATTTCATTTCGAACGGTGCGATTTGCTTTGAGAGAAACCCCATATGGCTCAATGATTAATTTTTCCAAAACATGCTCGCCATCAGCATGCGGCACCAACTTGTCTATTGAGGTGAAAAGTGTCTCAAACTCATCAAAGGCGAAACCAAGATGTGTGGCAATTTTCAGTAAGAATTGAAGGTGAAAATTCTCAACTCCTGACGACAAAGCATCGAATTCTATTATTGATCTTGAAATGAAGTGATATAAATCAGGATTGGATGAAGGTTCGTTCTGAAGCAATTTGGAGAGTACTTCTGTTAGGAAAAGTGTAATGGCACTTTTTGTGAAATTCTGATGAATGGCGTGAAGAGGAATATGGTTCTTGAAATCTGAGATTCGTTGAAGGTCACGAGACTCTTTTACATACACTACCAGTTCGAGAATGGAAAACGGCTGAAAATGGCCAATACTCTTTTTTGATTTCTGACTCCTTATCGAATTGACGATGAAGGATCCATAGCCCAGTTCTTCCGTGAAGATCCTAACGATGATGCTCGTATCCCCATACTTGATATAATTCAGAACGATTCCGTTCGTTTTGATGACCATTAGCGGATTACAGCTATTTTCCCAACGTAGGTCTCTAACCCATCTTGCGTTGAACTGAAAATTAAATACACTCCTGTCACAACTTCACCGTTACCCAGATTTCTAAGATCCCAGGAAGCTGAACTGCCGCTCGCTTTTAACTCCTTCACTAAATTTCCATTTAGGTCAGTGATCTTGATGGAGGTGTTTTTGGCTAGCCCTTCAATTCCAATTAGCCCTTCGTAATCAGGAGGTACTGGATTGGGAAACACATTCACGTTGCTGTGAGAACGACCGCCAACAGAGGAGGCACTTCGGTAGGAGATCATTCCTTTATCGGTAGTGATAAACATTTCACCGTTTGAGGCGCTGTAAGCAAGCCCTAGGACTTTGTTAGATGGGATGGGACTGTTGCTGATGTTGAACATAGTCACTTGTTCGGAAGTGTTTTCATTAAAAACCCAGAGACCACGATCTGTTGCAAACCATACACGATTTCCCCCATCAGTTTCAATGGCATTTATTTGCTCGTTTTCAAAGAGCACGCTGCTTTCAAAAGTAGGTAAGATTATCTCGGTACTTTCAAATATGAAGGAAGCATCTGTATACGTTGCTGGTCCGTTGGAAGTCGCTAACCAGACATCATCTTCGATGCTGATTTCGAAATCCTGCGGCTGTCCAGGAAGCCCAGTCAAATTTAGCGCTCTACTTTCGCTTGGGTTAAAAACCACCATTCGTCCATCGTTCGTTCTACCCCAAAAAATGCCAGTCTCAGAGGTTGAAATATCCAGATACTCATTATCAAGAAGTAGCGCCGATGCGTACGAAACCCATTGCTGCCCATCGAAGCGATGAATGGGATTTACATTTCCAAACGACGAAAGCCAAAGACCTTCTTTCGACTCCAAGGCAGAAATCACGGTATCAGAGGATGGATCACTTTGCGGGATATCTTTGATTATTTCACTATTGGATTGGTTGAATAGTCCATCTCCAATAGAAGAGAAGTAGGTGGTGCCTTCAAAAAGGGCAATATCCGAAACGTTGCGAAAACCCTCAATTTCCTTTATTGACCATGCGCCCTCTTCAAAAACTGAGTATCCCTGCACTTTGATACTTCCATCATATCCCTCGGCCGGCGGAGCATGAAAACCGTACACGGTGTTATTGATTATTCTGAATCTGGAATACTGATCATCCAAGGGCCCTAGCGGAGAAAGCGAAGCACCTTCAGACGTGATCAGTCCGAGAAGATCATCAGCAAGCCAATACGATCCATTTACGCTTTCAACGTCGTTTATTGAAGTGCCAGCAGTAGATGCAACGGCGGTGAATTGTCCCCCTGAAAGTTCAAATACCGATTGATTTGAGACTGTCAGCAACTTACCATCTGCGGTGTGTAGTCCGTTTGCCCCAGCGGGGAGATCTATTCCAGTATCTATCCACGCACCAGTTACAAATTGAAACAAATCGAGATTGCTACTTGCGTAGAGTTCTGAGCCAACTGTTGTCAGATTTCCCAGACCTGTCGTTGTGGCATGATGCGTCCAATTATTGAAGTCAAGCAAATTGGAGGTGAGATCGCCATTTTGTACACCCAGACTCGTTTTTGCAAATAGCGTGTTTCCCAAGACTTCTATTTCTGTGGCTGTAACTTCCACACCACCAACGCCGATTTGAGTGAAATTCTCCTTGATAACAGTCGCCCCATTGTCTACTACTACAATACCAAGTCCAGTTGCAAGAAGCGTACTGGATTCGTAAATAGCTATATCGTTGATTTGCTTTTCGCCTTCCAAATCCGTGGCTTCAATCTCCTTGAGTGTAACAATGTCAGATTCGGATATAAAATCCACAGATCCAGAACGATACCCAATTATAAGCACATTCTCAGCTGGATTGAAATGCAGAGCAGAAACGCCAACGTCAGACAAACCATCGATCTTTGAAAGCTTTCTCGTAGAATTATCTAGAAAGTCTACCGAGAAAAGCCCATTTTCAGCTGCGCAAAAAATCTTGTCTGAAGTTTTTTCTAGTATTTGGGCACCTTGGTAGCTGAAGTGAGTGCGCCAAGTGCCGACAGGAATATCCTGGGCATGTGCTTGTATGGCAAGTAGCAGACTACTGCTGAGCCCTAGCTTCAAAAAAGCAATTCCTGCAAAGCGCCTCATAAACATCTTTTTCACCTAAAACAATTGTCTGTTTGGATTTCGTTCGTCTGTGGGAATAGGATGCCACACTCCCACATTTCATGCAAACCGCATGAACTTTAGTGATGTACTCCGCAATGGACATGAGCGAATCCATAGGTTTAAACGGCCTGCCTTTAAAATCCATATCAAGACCAGCAACAATAACTCTTTTCCCTTGATTGGCAAGCTCATCAACAACGTTAACAATCTCATCATCAAAAAATTGCGCTTCATCTATCCCAACCACCTCACAATCACTGACACGTAGCAAAATGTCGTTGGCAAAGTTTACCGGACTGGATTCTATTGCAGAATCTTTGTGAGATACGATTTTCTTTTTGTCGTAGCGTTTATCAATAGCTGGCTTAAAGATTTCGACGTGTTGATTGGCAATCAAGGCACGTGTAAGCCGTCGGATCAGTTCTTCCGTTTTCCCAGAAAACATGGATCCACAGACTACTTCAATCCAGCCGCTCCTGCCAGAAATCCCCCTTCCTATATGTGGCTCTACAAACATTACTTCGAATAAGTTAAATGTGGTAGCTGATTTTCTTTTTGAACTCGAATCCGCAAATCTCCACGAGTAGATACCTGACACGCGAGGCGCTCATCCATTTGTAATTTGTTCATTTTTATGTATTTCCTTTCTGCTTCCGTTATTTCCGATAGGTTATTGGTTCCTTCAAGTATTTTCATTTTACACGAGGTACATTTTCCTTTGCCTCCGCAAGCATGCATCCAATCTGTTTCACGAAGTAAGATATGAAGCAATTTTTCGCTTTTATCCTTGCTAATAATCCTTTTACTTTGGAGGTTATCTAAGATGATGATCATACCCTTCTCTAATTAGAAATGCAAAAAAAGTTAAACGAAGATTTTATTGACAGCTACTGTGAAAAGTTTGCATCGAAAATAACCGATTCATTTTTCACGGGGGACAAAATTTCTATCACGGGAAAAGAAATTCTAAAAGTCACACCATCTAAGCAAGCCAACCTATTTATCGTAAAACTGATTTTCCAATATTGGCAGGGGGAATCCAAGAAGCTGGAGAGCCCATTCTTTAACTATGAAAATGATGGTGTGAAGGATGCGTTGGTGGAGTTCATGAACGTGCTTTCACAAAACATAGAAGTGCATAAAAACCGATTTCAACTGCTGCTGAATCATGCAGTGAAGGATGCCATCTATCTTGCTGCCTCACCACAAGCATATTTGGAGATTGATCTGGATGGAGTTGATGTAGATAAAATTGACGATGCTTTTATTGAGGAAAATATCAAGTACATAAAAATTTATAAAAAGGAAATACAGAATTTCTTATCAGATATGCGTGGTCTAAGTGCCCAGGATGCCATTGATGAGTTAACTGATGAGTTTGAACCATTTGATCCCACCGCTGGACTAACGGCTGAAGTAAAATTACTTTCGGACATCCTGCCTATAAAATCAGATCAGGTTTTAAGCGAAAGTTTCCCCGAGGATTTCGATGAATTTGACGATGATGTCTTTGACAACGACGAGCCTGATGAACCTGCCGTGAATGACGAGAACGAGGCACGTTTTAAAGCAGCAGAGAAAGCGCGAGAAAGTCCGACTGGCACCGAAATCGATGTCAAGAACGAGATGTCTGGCGGGATGAAATGGGGAGATGACAATGATGAACTCTTAGTCGAGAAGAGTGCTCCTGAGATTGAGGAGGAACCAGGATCAGACCAGCGAATGACCGAACCCTTCGAAGAGGAGTCTTTTGAGACAGAGTCACGAGCTGAAGAGCCAGTGGCAGAGCCAAAGGAAGAAACTATGGCAGAGGAAGAGAGCGTATCAGAAACTGACGAAACTGAATCGAAAGAAGAGAAACTGTCTCCACAGCTCGAAGAGGAGCCATCAGAACCTGAAGAACAACCCACGGATGAGGAGCAGTCAAATGCAGAAACCATAAATGATCAATTTGAGAAGCCAGAGAAGACAGTTGTAGAGGATCTGGAAGAGAAGAAAGCAAGCAGTATGATGGAGCTGATATCAGTAAACCATCAATTTATGTTTGTGAAGGAGCTTTTTAAGGATGATCAGGTTTCTTTCCAGAATGCCCTATACGAGCTTGAAGACTACGATACGTTTGATGATGCAGTGGAATTCCTGGTTCAAGGGTATGCAAAAGAATTCACATGGGACATGCAATCCAATGAAGTTAAGGAATTACTCAAGGTGCTCTTTCGGAAATTTAGAAATTGAGCTTTTAGCTTGAACACCTCCCGTTTTACTGTTTTCCATTTGTGTTAGTCGATTATTCTGATATCATCTTCAGTAAACAGTTTACCCAAAGATGATGTTGCGGAAATATTGAAGAAGCCGACGACTTTCTCTTGGGGATCGTCTGAAAAAATATTTGATTGAATGTTTGCCAAAGGCACGGCGAACAATTCCCCAAATCCACCGTCTCTTGCTGTTTGTACTTGAACTTGCTGAAGAAAGAAGAACGCTTCCTGAGAAATTGAGTTAAGTTCAACATAAATAGAGTCACCCAAGTCAAACGGACTGATGAGTTTATCCTCATCATCAAAATCAAACGGATTGATCAATTCGCGAATCGGTTGGATAAAAAACAAACCATCAGCATCTCCATCTTCTGAAAATGCGGCATCATATGCGACATTGATTTCACCTGGCAAATTCAGAAGCTCACCATTTTTCCAGGACTTAATCCAATACGTGTCTCCTGGCCCCTCAAGGTCTCTAGCCCAAAAATTGGCAAAATAGGAGTCCTCTATAAAGGCGTCTTCTTCATCAAAACGCCAGTAAATACTATCGATCGATGGTACTGCAGAAAGATTCGTCAGAGATTCATAGGTGGTGCCACTAATCTGAATATTCAGTATATATTCTTCGCCAATCGTGGCGAATGTGTCTGTGGGTGTTGTGGGATTCCACACGTATTCACCAGTAGCAGCTTCTGCAAAAGTGTACGTTTCCGCTTCATCGTTCACGTTTGTGACCACAACGACAGCTCCTCCAATCCTTGCTGGCTCCGAACTGTCGAAGTAGGTGTTTGTCGTGTAAATGTCGATGGTCTGAGGCGAAGCAGCGTGGTAGATCCACGCGTCAAAAGCCACCAATGGAGCACTCTCAGGAAGTCCAGTCGTGATGTCTTGCTCACACGCGATGATGGAAGAGAGTAGTAGTATTTTGAAAAAATTCTTCATGACCTAAAACTTAAAATTGTAAGTAACAGATGGTACAAATGCCCCGAGAATTGAAACCTGCGTTGCCTTTGTCTCAGCTACTTCGTCAATGGCAAATCGGTCTTCCCCTTGCCAGAAATAAATGGAGAAGGGGTTCTTCCTGTTGTAAACATTGTAGAATGTGATAACGAGTGAATCTCGATTTTTTCGAACCCAACCATTCTTTGCTATCGCCCTCCCCAAAATGGTAATAGAAAGGTCTAGTCGGTGATAATCAGGGATTCTCAGGTTATTTCTTGTGTTGGCCGAGTTTTCAGGAATTGTGAGATATTCAATTTGGTACCTGTGTGTTGGAAATGTTGTGGGCGTACCAGTTAAGTAAGTAAAATTGGCTGAAATAGAAACCCGATTACTTACCTCATAGAATCCAGTTGCTTTGAAATTATGTAACTGATCGTAGCGAGCTGGGTACCAGTTTCCTGATCGATTCTCCAGGTCATTCAGAAAATTAATTCCATCTATCTTCAGTTCCGACCTACCCAACGTGTAGCTGACCCATCCATTTACCCGACCTTCGTTTTTCTTCGCATAGAATTCCAGTCCATATGCTCGACCAGCTCCAGCCAGCACATCCCCTTCTATCAGTTCATTGATAAACAGCTCTGCACCATCGATGTAGTCAATTTGATTTCTGGTTCGACGGTAGTACGTCTCTAGCGAGAATTCATAGGTGTTGTCTTTGAAATTACGGAAGTAACCAGCGGCCCATTGCAATCCGGTTTGGGGTTTGATATTGTTTGTGCTAGGCGTCCAAATATCCAAAGGATTTGAAGCCGTGGTGTTGGATACCAAATGTATGTACTGGGCAGTTCGATTGAAACTTGCCTTGACAGAAGAGGTTTTTGAGAGTTGATATTTGGCCGAAAATCTCGGCTCCAGATTCATATAGCTCTTGATCGTCTCCCAGTCGTCGGCCTGTCGAACATCCGTGGGGCTGCGCCTGAATCCAGGAATTGTATCGTTCAATGTATAGTAAGAACCAGGCCCCAAATGCTTAAAGCCAGAAAGTCTAGTCCCATATTGAAGGGTTAGTTTGTCACTCACCGTCTGCTCATTCCCGACATAAATCCCATATTCTGCTGCTCGTTTGTGCGGAATGCTAAATTCTACAATCTCGCCGTCGCTAGCTCCAAGCGCATCTGCCGGGCTAAACCTGTAGAGCAGAGCCTCAGCACCAAAAGTGAGTTCATTTTTGGTGTTCATGAAGTAGGTGAACTCTGGCTTGATATCGTACGTCGTGATGTTTGATGTCCATTCGAATTTGTCTCTGTCATTTTCGCCAAAGGCAAGTTCATAGTCGTAGTCACTCAGATAAAACGTAAGGTTTGAGAAAAGACGCTCACTAAAAAGATGATTCCATCTAAATGTGGCCGTTTTACTTCCCCAGTTTATCCCTTGACGATCATCAAAATTGAAAACATCTCTACCAAAATATCCAGACAGGAATACCCTGTCCTTGTCCGAAATATTATAGTTCGCTTTGGTTGTGAGATCGTAGAAATAGAGTGCCGCACCATTATCAAATATGTCGGTAAAAGGTCTCGCGAGCACATCGAGGTACGATCTTCGTCCTGCAATAATAAAGGAGGCCTTTTCCTTTTTGATGGGACCCTCAATGGCCAATCGACTGAAGATTGTACCAACACCGCCATTTATCTCCATTTTTTTATTATTCCCCTCCTTCATTCGGATATCCAGCACTGATGAGAGTCTTCCGCCAAATCGAGCTGGAATACCACCCTTGTAGAGTTTCACATCTTTAACCGCGTCGGGATTAAAAACGGAAAAGAAACCAAGCATGTGTGACGAGTTGTACACAGGGGCCTCATCCAGAAGCACGAGATTTTGCCCTACACTTCCACCCCGGACGTTGAACCCAGATGCGCCTTCTCCTACAGTGCTAACACCAGGTAGAAGTTGGATGCTCTTCACAATATCAACCTCCCCAAGAAATGATGGAATTTTGCTTATCGTTTTGATATCCAGATTTGCGACACTCATCTCAACGGAGGAGACATTTTCGTCTTCGGGCTCCGCAGTAACCACAACTTCTTGGAGCTGCGTGCTTTCCTCGGCTAACTCAATGTCAATTCGCTGATTATCACTGAGGGAAATTTGCATGGTTTGGGAAAGAAAACCGATGTATCGGTATTCCACGGTGTAATCCCCAGGGGGAACTGTGATGGAGTAGTAACCATAGACATTTGTGATATTTCCGCCATTGATTTCCCTGACCAGAACAGTGGCGCCAATCAGCGCCTCTCCATTGGCAGCATCCTTTACATATCCATTTATTGTAAACTTTTCCTGGGCCTTCGCATTTAGGCTCACAAGAACGATTAAGAGGGTGGCGAAACGTTTCAAATTAGTCGTTTTCTTTTTGAGTTAGTACAATGGGATTTTCTTAAACCCTAACCAAAGACGTGCCAATTGCAAATTGGTTTCAATGTTAAGCAGGTTTAATTATCCACTAATGCAGAAAGAGCCCTGAAGGTTACTTTCAACTAAAGCAAAACAACTAATTTGAATTTTTGTTTGGCCTAAATGGTTGCTAAGGCTTTGTCATAATCTGGTTCATCTACGATCTCAGAAACCAGCTCCGTGTGCGTGACCTTACCATCTTCATCAAGAACAACGATTGCTCTTGCATTTAGTCCTGTCAACGGGCCGTCAACCATTTCTACTCCATAGGTTTTTCCAAAAGAGCCATTGTCTCTGAAATTGGAGGCCGTTACAAGATTGTCAATGCCTTCAGCTTCACAGTATCTACCAAACGCGAAGGGTAAGTCCTTTGAAACGCAAACAATTTTTGTATTGGAGAGGTTTGAGGCTTCCTTGTTAAATCGCACAGTAGACATTGCGCAGGTTCCCGTATCGACACTTGGGTAAATATTCAGAATGACTTTACTTCCTTTCAAATCAGACAATGAAAGTGTGGAGAGATCTCTATTCACCAAGTTAAAATCAGGAGCTTGACTTCCTATTTCTGGGAGATTTCCACTTGTATTTACTTCGGTTCCTTTAAGTGCTGTTTTTGCCATGTTGCTTTCTAGTTAGTTAATTTTGAGTAGAACAATTTCCGATTAAAATTCATTCCTAAGTTATGACAAAACTTAGTGTAAACATTAACAAGGTTGCGACGCTTAGAAATGCACGGGGAGGAGACAATCCTAACATCGTGCAGGTGGCGAAAGACTGCGAGCGTTTTGGTGCACATGGAATCACTGTGCATCCGAGACCTGATGAGCGTCACATCACGAAACGAGATGTATATGACTTAAAGGGGATTGTGACCACTGAGTTTAACATTGAAGGCTATCCGGATGAGCGTTTTATGAAGATCATCGAGGAGATCAGGCCGACTCAGGCGACGCTGGTGCCCGACCCACCGAATGTTTTGACTTCTAATGCTGGCTGGAATACAATCAAGAACGAGGAATTTCTGACCAAGACAATTGGCCAATTGAAGAATTGGGGTGTGCGAACTTCTATCTTCATTGAACCGGAAAAGGCAATGATGGATGGAGCATTGAAATGTGGGACGGATCGAGTTGAACTGTATACCGAGATGTATGCTTCCGCATTTCCAGATAATAGAGAAATGGCAATCGCTGATTACAAAGCAGCTTCCGATCACGCACATGAGCTCGGCTTAGGAATTAATGCGGGCCACGATCTTGATTTAGACAATCTTAGCTATCTCATAGAAACGCTTCCATATATCGCAGAAGTCTCGATTGGACATGCGTTGTTTTGTGATGCTATCTATATGGGTCTGGAGAATACGATTCAGTCTTATCTCAGAGAGCTCGGCTAAGACCAACCCCATCTCTACCCTGAGACTGACAGGGTTTTGACCTTTAGCGGCACTCACCCGATTCCGCAGGAATCTTCCCTCTCTTTGAGAGAGAGGGTCAAGGAGAGTTCAGGAGTTGCCAGCCTGGTTTCAGAATTTTCATTTGAAATTTGATAGGGTTTCGAGGAGTATAACTCATTAAAAAACTAATTTTTTTAGCAAGATTGGGTATTTTTGAATGATGGATATTTCCAATTTGATATTTCTTGCTGTTGGACTTCTAGTCGGGATTCCGCTGGGGTGGCTTTTCGTAAAGGCCCGAAGAAACAATGAGGTATCTGGATCCGATGAAATAAAGATTCAATTGAAGCTAGAGATTGAGCGCGCTAAAAAACTTTCTCAGGAATTGGCGTCCCTCAATGATGATCTGAGAGTAGAGCGAGAAGAAGTTATACAGCTGAATAGTCAAAATGCCTCGCTGAAAGCAAACCATCAAAACCTACAACAACGACTTGAAGAACAGAAAGGCGAGCTGGGTCAATTGCAGGAGAAGTTTGCTGTTGAGTTTAAAAATCTAGCAAATGATATTTTTGAAGAAAAAAGCAAAAAATTCACTGATCAAAACAAGACGAATCTGCACGACCTTTTGCATCCGCTAGGCCAGAAGCTTACGGACTTTGAAAAGAAAATAGAGCAAACCAATAAAGATAGCTTGGAACGAAGTACGGCCTTGCGTGAGCAGATTATTGGATTGAGAGAACTCAATGACCGGATGACAAAGGAGGCCGAAAATTTGACCAAGGCATTAAAAGGCGATGTAAAGACTCAGGGAAATTGGGGAGAAGTTATTTTGGAGCGAATTCTGGAAAAATCTGGCTTGGAAAAAGACCGCGAGTACATTGTTCAGGAAACGCTTCATTCGGAGGAGGGAAGGAGGTTAAGACCTGATGTGATCATAAAGCTTCCAGATAATAAAAACCTGGTTGTGGATGCGAAAGTGTCATTGGTTGCGTACGAGAAGTATGTGAATACAGACGATGAAGCAGAGCAAGCACAATACCTGAGAGACCATATGCTATCCATTAAAGCACATGTCAAAGGGCTGGCCGAGAAGAATTACCATCAATTGTTTGATGGTGGATCACTGGACTACGTTTTGATGTTTATCCCGATTGAGGCTGCATTTGGCATGGTTGTCCATCATGGAGGTGAACTCTACAATGAAGCCCATGAAAAAAGCATCATCATCGTTAGTCCTACCACGTTGATCGCTACCCTGAGAACGGTGTCGAGCATTTGGAAGCACGAATATCAAAATAAGAATGCACTGGAAATAGCCCGACAAGGTGGAGCGTTGTATGAAAAATTCAAGGCATTTGTTGATGATTTGATAGAGGTGGGAAAGTCGCTGGATCGTTCGAAAGGGCAGTATGAACAAGCTATGAACAAGTTGGTTGATGGTAAAGACAACCTCATACGGAAAACGGAGCGTCTGAAAGAACTTGGAGCTAAAACGGACAAATCTATGGATGACAAGCTTCTTACAAGAGCAGATGCCATTGATCCTGCTGAAGAGCAATCAAAACTATTCGATTCTGAATAGCTTTACTTTTTAATTCAAACATCATGGAACTGACTTCAGATAATAAGCTGAAAAAACTCATTGTCGTTGGTGATCGCCTATTAATAAAGCCAAAAGAGGAATCGGAGAAGACGGACAGCGGAATCTTCCTACCTCCTGGTGTGAAGGAAAAAGAAAGAGTGCAGAGCGGCTATATAGTGAAGGCGGGGCCTGGCTATCCAATACCAACTCCAATGGAGGAAGATGAGGACTGGAAACCTGAGGAAGACAAAATCAAGTATGTGCCACTTCAGGCAAAAGAAGGAGATTTGGCTATTTTCTTGCAGAAGAGTGCCTTTGAAGTCATCTATAATAAAGAGAAATATTTTATCGTGCCGCAAGCATCAATTTTGATGCTCGAAAGGGAAGAAGATCTATACTAGGCGATGAAGTGGCTAACACTTATATTGTTCCTTCCCAATTTCTTCGCCATAGCGCAACCATTAGTTCATGAGGAGCCACATCACATTCCCATCTTGGAGAATAAACATGTTAGAGTTCTAAATGTTGTCGCAATGCAAGGAGATACGACCCAATTCCACGTGCATGAAAATGACATTGCTTATTTCACGGTAAAGGGCTCGAAGATCCTACTTCAGGAACTAAATCAGGAACCAAGAATGGTTGAGCTTCCCACCGGGTGGACCGGGAGCAACTTGACGCATTCAGAGACTCCGCTGATCCACAGGTTTGCCAATGTCGGGGACGGTGATTTCCAGCTGATCGCAGTTGAGGTGCTCTCGGACAAGTTTGCAAGTAGAAATTTTTCAAAACTTACCGAATCACTCTACGAGGACGAGCGATTTAGCATTCAGGTGGGAGAGGCGGGAGTGGTTGCGTGCGACGTTCCCTGGATCTTGATCGAGCTCTCCAAATCAGGCGAGATCAATGCCTTGGATATGATAAAGCAGCAACAAGAGCTAGAGCTGGTTCAAAAGAACGACTCTTCCAGAATGATAATTATCCAATTTAAATAGTATTGTTTAAACAAATATAATTTTACCTTTAGGTCGATTAACCAGATAAATTAATGTTATGTTGAGGAGAGCAATAGTTATTTTATTGTTTGTCCCGCAACTTATTTACTCGCAAAGTAGCGATCCACCGTTTCAAATTTTGGTCGCAAAAGACGCTTTTGTTTTTGGAAAGGCGGCTGAACCTCTCACCTTGGTAGATGATGTGACATCAATCGACGTGAAACCTGGTGGATTTTTGACGCTAGTCCACAAAGGAGGTACTACTTATGAGCTCACCGAGAAAGTCTTCACTTTCTACTTAAAACCCGAGAAATTGAAAGAGTGGGATCGAAGGCCTGATATTGAGATTCTATACGAAGAGAAGGCTTCCTCCGATTCCTCCGATTCTATCGTGATCTTGCATCCGCAGTTTAATTCAGATAGAACCGTGGTATGGCAAGACAGTACGCCTTTCGAGGTGTTCTGGCACCTTCCAAATGAGCCCGTAATTGCCTACAAGTTGACGGTTCGTGATCACAATGGAAAGAAAATACAAGATTTCGGAACGAATAAGAATAGTTTCGTCTTGAAGCCGTACAATTTTGGACTGAAGGATCGCGAATTCATATTTCAGCTTTCAAACACTATCGCGGGCGAGACGACAAGATCTGTGGAGTATACGATTGAGCTGCAAGAAGGCCCCATATATCCAAGAAAAGCTGCGGATCTTGTGTTGCAGGCAGCCAATTTGGATCTGTCGCCAATATCTGCACTTGAGATATGGAAGCAAGTCTTAGGAATGGAGAACGGCAAATACTACTTTGGGATTTTCGAAAAATTTGTAGCTCGCAACAAAGCACTTCTTACTCAATCTGGCGAAGATGTTGAGCTGCTTCTTTCGCAAAATAAGTAAGTATCATATCGGTGCCAGCTCTCTTGATTGATAGCAGGCTCTCTATCATTGCAGCTGTCGGATCAAGCCACCCCTTTTCTCCAGCGGCCTTTATCATGCTGTACTCTCCTGAGACATTGTAGGCAGCAATCGGAATGTGAAAATTCTCCTTTAGTTTTTGGATAATATCGAGGTAGGCCAGTGCTGGCTTAACCATCAATACATCAGCGCCCTCTTGGAAATCCAACTGAGCTTCGAGCAATGCTTCATCGCTATTCGCCGGGTTCATCTGATACGTTTTCTTGTCACCAAATTTTGGAGCAGAGTTTAAGGCATCTCTGAATGGACCATAAAAGGCACTTGCATACTTCGCCGTATAGGACATAATACCTGTGTCCTGAAATTCATTTTCATCAAGCACGTTCCGCAAATAGCCAACCCTGAAATCCATCATGTCTGAGGGTCCGATCATGTCGATTCCAGTTTCTGCCTGCGCCAGGCTCATTTTTCCTAGAATTTCTAACGTTTCATCATTGAGAATTTTTCCATCTTCAACGATTCCATCATGACCGTCGCTGCTGTAGGGGTCCATTGCCACATCGGTGATAATGAATGCTTCGGGAAAGGTCTCCTTAATTTTTTTGAGTGCTTTGAGATAGAAAAAATTAGAATCGTAACTTTTCGTGGCCAGTTTGTCCTTATGCGACTCATCTACGACTGGAAAGATGTCAAATCCTTTTATTCCTAACTTAAGACATTCTTCAATTTCTTTTAGAACAAGATCTTCTGAAAGACGGAAAATCCCAGGCATGGACTCGACTTCCGTTTTCTTTTTTTCCCCTTCCAATAGGAAAATGGGGAGGATTAAATCATTGGTGCTCAGCGTAGTTTCTTGAGCCAGGTCTCTAATTGCAGCGGTTGCTCGATTTCTTCTAGGTCTTCTCATTATTGCAAAGTTATCTTCAAAACTTCTCCATTTCTACCCGAAACGAAACCAACATTCTCACTAAATGCAACAGCCCAGTAATTCAAGGTATCCAATGTTGTCCACGACTGACCCATGTCAGAGGTGTAGTCAAGCCCATTTGGCCCACACGCAAAAGCAAAAACGGTATCATCGACTTTCGTTATAGCTCCTCCGTAAAAGGCTCCAGTCGTTTTTGGATTTTGTGTTAGCATCCAGGTATCTCCCCCATCAAGGGAAAACGCACAGTTTTTAGTGTAAACATCTGTTTGTGCCAAATCGCCACCAGTCAGAAACCCAGTATCTCCTACAAATGATACAGAAGTGTTGCCAGCCGCATCGCCTTCTATTATTGGTGAGTCTGCTTCTTTCCAGCTTTGGCCATAATCAAGAGTGAGCAGTACCCTACAATTGCCGCCTGCTCCTGTAGCAATCCACGCCTTGCCATTTTCAGCAACAGTAACACACGTGCCGCTTGCCGCGAAACCACCTTCACCATTTCCAGCTTTGGGCATGTCATCAATTGGTGCTCTCCCCCAGGATTGACCACCATTTTTTGTTAATAAAATATAAGGATATTTGTCTATCGCATCTCCGTAGGCAATTCCATTTTCAGTATCCCAGAAGTCGAGACAATCGAGGAACCCGAGCGTATCTTCCATTACAAAGTTTTCTTGCCAGATCGAATCATTTGTGAAAGTGAAAATTCTGGAAAGAGGCCCTGGCCCAGCACTCATCAGTACGGCCTTGCTGTGACTGAAACCGTGAACATCTCTAAATTGTAAAGTGTCTCCTGTTGGATGGGTGAACAGATCCCAACTTTTGCCACCGTTTGTTGATCGCACAAAAGAACCATCGTGCCCGCTAATCCAAACAGTTTCCCTGTCCACTATACTGATGGCTTGTAAAAGAGACTCAGTGGGGATATTTAGTTTTTGCAGCGACGGAACTACTTCTTTCTTAGGAGAACACGCTACAAAGAGCAAGAGGACAAGTGCTAGTGGCTTCATGTCATGCAATTTCTTGCAAATGTGCATAGTATTCTTCAACCTCTTGCATTGGGGAGTTTTGAATCGAAAGTAAAACACAGGTGGATGAACTTAATTTGGAGAGAAGCGAACTCCATATCAATCTTTTTTAACCGCTCGTTTGGACCTGATTGGAGCAGCCGGTTCAGACTTGAGTTCCATTTTTTCTGTTTCAAGTCTTCTTAGTACTTCTTGTATTGCAGCATCCAACTGTGGGTCTTGTCCTTGCAGAAGAAGTTTTGGTTCCTGGATTACTTCGATGTCTGGAGCGATTCCTGTCCCTTCAATTGCCCATTCACCATTTACGTCAAAGAAACCACCTCTGGGAGCGACCATTCTTCCTCCATCAATGAACGGTGGAGTGTCCCATGTTCCTACTAGTCCGCCCCAGGTTCTGGTGCCCACCAATGTTCCAATGTCCATGGACTTGAATAAGTAGGGTAGCAAATCTCCTCCTGAACCTGCGCGTTCATTGATAATCATCACCTTTGGCCCCCAAACTGCTGACATTGGAGTTGTCCATGGTTTGTGATCACCAACTTTGCTATTGAAATAGCCATAAAGTTTGCGGTTCATTACGTCGGCTATGTAGTCAGCTGCGGAGCCACCACCGTTGTTTCGTTGATCTACCACCATACCCTGCTTATCTTGCTGTGCAAAATAGTAGCGGTTAAATGAGGTGTAACCACCGCCCCCGGTATTGGGGACATATGTATAACCTATTTTTCCATCAGTTTTTTCCGCGACGTACCTTCTATTTCCCTCAATCCAATTTCGTGATCTAAGTCTGTTTTCATTCGCTATCGGAAGTACGTTGCTGGTTGTTGCATCAGCCAAATTTGTTGATTTTCCTGTCTTAAGCTGGGTGACTTTTCCAGCAGTTTGCTCAAAGAGACTATATAGATTGCTCGATGCGTCCAGTTTTGTTCCATTCACCTCCAACAAATAATCTCCTTCTTGTACCTTAATTCCAGGCATGTCTAGCGGTGCCTGCAATCCTGGATTCCAGTTTTCACCCGAGTAGATTTTACTTATTTGATAAAACCCATTCTTAACAACATAGTCTGCCCCCAGGAGTCCCACTGGAACATTGTCCAAATCTGGAAAATCACCACCACGCGTGTACGAATGACCAACGGCAATCTCACCGCCCAAAATGTCGACAATGTAGTTCATGTCTTGTCTGTGCTTCACATGATTAACCCAGGGTTTATACCAGTTGTAAATATCATTCCAGGGCGCTCCGTGCGTGTTATTAACATATAGAAAATCTCGTTGATACCTCCAGGCTTCTCGGTAGATCTGCTGCCATTCCTGCAATGGGTTGACCTTCATTTTGATGTCGATTTTCAATCGTCCTTCTGAAGATTTCTGACTTTTACCAGAGGTCTCCACAATTCCCCAATTTCCCCCTATTCGATAAAGAAGTTGCTTCCTGTCTTCTGACGTTTGAGCAAAACGAATTCCAGACATGAACTCCGAAGACTCCAGCTTATCAAGATTGTACTTGTGAAGTGTTATTCCCGTTTGATTGGGTACGTTTTCTCCCACGAAGACTGTGTTTTTGGCCCCTGCGACAAGTCCTGAGTAATTTCTCAAGGGCATGTCGATTGCAATTATTCTTGACAGTACATCGTCATCTATCTTAACTGTAACGGCTTTCGATTTTTTATCCTCACTTTTCTCTCCTTTCTCTTCTTCCTCTGTTTTCTCCATTTCTTCGTCACTCTTGGGGAGAAGCGGAGACGCATCATCTTTCGAAAGCACTGCTGCATAGAGGCCTCTAACAACTGGAGTATTGTATGAGCTCATGTCCAACCAACCCGTACTCAAACCCCATGTAGTACTTGCGAGAAAATAGAGGTATTTACCGGAGGCATCCCAGACCGGAGGAAGCGCATCAGCCATTTGATCTGAAATGTTGACAATTTTTCCAGACTCAACATTGTATGCCTTTACTACCTTGAACTGCGCATCTGTCAATTTTACGTATGCGATCCACTTGCTATCCGGGGACCAAACGGGGTTAAGAGATCGATTGGGATGAGCGTACCTCTCTGTATCTGCTTTTTTTGCTGTTCCAGTTGCCAGGTCAAGTACCCACATATTAAAGTCCGTATCAGTATAGCTGATGTATTTACCGTCCGGCGACCATGCTGGCCTGAAGTAGAAAGTTGGGTTTGGAAGAGTTATTGTTTTCTTAACCTCTGAACCAAACTGATCACTAATAATCATTTTGTATTCCCCTGACCGGTCAGAGAACCAGGCAATTTGCTGTCCGTCTGGCGACCAAACTGGGGAACGGTCGGCAAACGAGGACTTGGAAATATTCCTCCAAGATCCATTTTCCTTTGGAACGGTGAAGATCTCGCCCCTATATTCGAACAAGGCACGTTGACCTTTTGGTGAAAGTGAAGCATTTTGAAGCTGACCTCCAGGGGCATCTTCCCATCTTTCACGCGCCCAATTCAAATCTCCTTTGACGTTTATCTCTAGCTGTTTGCGTTCACCAGTCTCTGGGACTAGTGAATGAAGATATCCCCCCTGCTCGTAAACAATCAAATCATCGGCGGCATCAAGACTTTTCGTGTCAAATTGGGTGTGAAAGGTGACTTGCTTGTATGCTTTGCTATCCAGATCGTATGACCATATGTTGCTTGTGTAGTCGTTTTCAGAAAGGAAATAAACATCACCCTTGTACCACACCGGATCTAGCTGTCTTTCCTTGTCTGGTTGCGGTGTCCTTTGTAGCTCATTCGTTTCTAGATCTAAAATCCAGATAGGCATGGCTTGGCCGCCTCTATAATTCCTCCACTCTGGATCCCAAGATGTGATTGGAGTGTAGGCAGCATACTTCCCATCTGGTGAAATTTCACCGAAAGCAATTCTTGGAATTGGAAGTTCTACCGGAAAAGCCCCATCAACAGCTATTGAATAGAACCTGTTAATTCGCGTAGGTTGGGCCCTTCTCGCTGACCTGAAAATCACATCCCCAGCAGGTGACCAGCCCTGCACGATATCTGCTCCGGGATGATAAGTAAGCCGTTTGGGTTCACCCCCTTCAAGAGGAACAACAAAGACATCTGTATTTCCATCATACTGACCACTAAATGCAATCCAGTTTCCATCTTTGGAGAAATGTGGAAACGACTCCGCACCTTCTGAGGACGTCAGTCGTCTGGCATCACCACCAGTTCTTGCTACTACCCAGAGGTCATTTGCATGAACAAAAACGATATTCACATTGCTAACAGAGGGCTGTCGAAGCAACATCGTTCCTTGGGCGACGATGAAATATGAAACACTTGCAAGGATGATGGAGAGGAGTAATCTTTTCATGGTTAGTGGGTTAAGCCATGAATTTAGCGAAAACTAATCCCGTAATGGAGACTTTTTATGCAAATGGTCTATACCCAGTCGAGTATGGTTTTTTCGATAATATCACAGCATTCGTGAAGTTGTTCCTCCGTCATTACCAGCGGGGGGGCAAATCGAATAATGTTGCCATGTGTGGGCTTAGCTAAAAGGCCATTGTCTTTTAATTTGACACAGATGCCCCATGCAGTGGTGCTATTTGGGCTATCATTTATTACCACTGCGTTAAGCAGACCTTTACCCCTAACAAGGCTTACGAGATCGGACTTTTCCGCTAGTTTTTTCATACGCTCTCTGAACAGTTTTCCAAGCACCCTTGCATTTTGAGTAAGTTTTTCATCCTTGATAACTTCGAGGGCTGCCATTGCAACTTTTGCTCCCAATGGATTACCACCAAATGTTGATCCGTGTGTACCAGGTGTGATTACATTCATGGTTGGGTCATCTGCTAAAACTGCTGAGACTGGATATGCGCCACCTGAGAGCGCTTTCCCTAAGATTAGCAGATCCGGGCGGACATAGGTAGTCTGCTTTTCACAATGCCCTTCGCAGCTACAATCACCACATATGGACAGAAGGCTTCCAGTTCTTCCAATGCCCGTTTGTATTTCATCAGCCATAAACAGCGCATTGTGCTCTTTACATAAGCTGGCAATGTCTGCCATGTATGAATTGTTAGGGACCATTACTCCCGCCTCACCCTGGATCGGCTCAACAAGCACGCCGACGATATGATCATTTTCTTCAAATGCTTCCTTAAGGGCATCAACATCATTGTAGGTGACTTTGATAAATCCGTGCGTGTATGGACCAAAGTTCTTTTTCGCATCAGGATCTGAGGAAAATGAAATTATGGTAGTTGTACGTCCATGGAAGTTTTGATCAAAGACGATGATTTGACCTTTATTTTCCTCTACACCTTTTTTTTCATACCCCCACTTTCTGCAGATTTTGATAGCAGTTTCTACTGCCTCAGCTCCGGTATTCATCGGGAGCACTTTATCAAAACCAAAGTACTCAGTTAGATATTGTTCATAAGGACCAAGCACATCATTATAAAAAGCACGGCTAGTCAAGGTCAAAGTTTCAGCTTGTTCCTTTAACGTGTTGACTATTCTCGGATGACAATGCCCTTGGTTAACGGCTGAATAGGCAGATAAAAAATCATAATACCTCTTGCCTTCGACATCCCAAACAAATACACCTTCTCCTTTTGCTAAGACAACAGGTAGCGGATGGTAATTGTGAGCGCCGTGCTGGTTCTCCAAATCCATTAATTCATTGCTCGAGAGTGTATTTACTGTTGACATGTCTTTGACGTTTATTTGCGAGTGCAAAGGTAATTACTTCATATATGGGTAGAAAGGAAACAGCAAAGGAAGATGAGGAATTGTGGTATTTTGAGAACGGACTGATGGTCTTTACTGAAAAATATCATTTGGATCGCGGATTTTGTTGTAAATCCGGTTGCAGACACTGCCCATATGGATTTAAAAAGGAATGATTTCTTGTTGGTTTCCAATTAAATAGTCAATTTTGCATTCCATTTTTCAAAAGAACAAAGAAGATGTCTAAAGTTTGCGAGATCACAGGAAAGAGACCACAGGTAGGAAACAACGTTTCGCATGCCAATAATAAGACGAAGAGGAGATTCAATCCGAATTTGCAAAAAAAGAGATTTTACATTCCTGAGGAGGACAAGTGGGTAACATTAAAGGTTTCTACTTCTGCCTTGAGAACAATCAATAAGATTGGTATTGCCGCTGTCCTGAAGAAGGCGCGGGCTAATGGAATGGTTATCGACTAAGAAATTACCTTCAATTTGAAGGAAATCCTGTCTCAATGCTTGGGACAGGTTTTTTTTTGCCATTTATATAATGATTCACTCGTTTGTTTAAAAAAGGATCATTTTTCAAATTGGCCGTTGGTATATTTAATTTTTCAAAAGTTTCTAGAAATGAAAAAATTCCTTACGACTCTGCTCTTCATTGCTACAGTTATTAGCTATGCACAAGACCTACCATCTGATTTTCTATCTGTAGAATTTCACAAGGAAAGACGTGTGCTGGCTCGTGGAAAAATGCCAGCAAACTCAGTAGCTGTTTTCTTTACAAACCCTGTGAGAAATAGGGCAAATGATGTGGAGTATATCTATCATCAAGACCCTAATTTTTACTATTTAACAGGATACGCCGAGCCACATTCTGTCTTAATGATTTTTAAGGAAGATCAGGAGGGACCGGATGGAACATACAATGAGATCATGTTTCTTCAGCCTCGTAACGCTATGGCCGAATTGTGGACAGGAAGAAGGCTAGGTGTTGGAGGAGTAAAGGAAAAACTAAAGTTTAATCAGGCTTTTAATAATACTGAATTCGAAGCATACAACATTGATTTTTCGAAGTTCGATAAGGTGCTCTTCTATGATTTTTTCAACGACGTTAGAGACACAAACACCCAGGGAGATCTCTTCGATTTGATTGCATCGTTCAAGAAAAAATCAGGATATCCAACAGAGGGTGCGCTGGACATAGAATCTACCGCGAACAATCTGGATATGGAGACGCTAGATCAGATAATGAAGGATCTGCGAGGAATAAAGACAAAGGAAGAACTTGATCTCCTAAGAAAGGCCGTCGATATTTCTTGCATTGCGCAGGCGGAAGTGATGAAGGCGATGAAGCCGGGCTTGAGCGAGCGAGAGGTGCAGGGAATCCATGAATTCATTTTCAAGAAGTATGAGTCGGAGTATGAGGGTTATCCTTCAATTGTCGGGGAAGGGAATAATGGATGCATCCTTCATTACATTGAAAATTATAAACCTGAGATCTCAAGTGATAAGATGATTCTGATGGATTTGGGAGCTGAGTATCATGGATATACCGCTGACGTTACCAGGACTATTCCTGTGGATGGCAAATTTTCCAAAGAGGAAAAGGCCATTTACGATTTGGTTTACAAAGCTCAGGAAGCGGCTATTCAAGCATGTAAGCCTGGAGTTAATATTGGGCGAGACCTGAATAATGCCATTGCTAAGAAAATAATAAACGAGGGATTGGTTGAGCTAGGGATTATAGACAGTGTCAATCAATTTCATTTGTATTACCCTCACGGCTTGGGCCATCATATTGGCTTGGATGTTCATGACAAAGGGAACTATGAATATCTAGAAGCTAATATGGTGATCACGATTGAGCCAGGAATATATATTCCGGAGAATGCGAATTGCGATAAAAAGTGGTGGGGAATTGCGGTTCGCATCGAGGATGATGTGCTGATCACCAAAGACGGATTTGAGCTTCTTTCAGACTTGGCACCAAGAACCAGTGATGAAATTGAGGAGCTGATGAAGCAACCAAGTCCACTTGATTCCTTCGTCCTGCCTGATTTAGATAAATAGTTAATTAGCGTAAAGGCTATTAGTAATTGCATCCAACACTTTTTTTAGTAATTAACTAATCAACTGTTTACTTAAATACCTAATTACATCTATATTTGCACTCCTTTTAAAAAACCTGAGCATTTTGCGAGGGTATTTTAGCAAAAAGAAGAATACGCAATGGCCAAGAAAGGTAATAGAGTACAAGTAATACTTGAGTGCACAGAGCACAAGAGCAGTGGTTTGCCTGGTACAAGCAGGTACATATCTACTAAGAATAGAAAGAACACTCCTGATCGCATTGAATTGAAGAAATACAATTCGATTATGAGAAAATACACACTTCACAAAGAAATCAAGTAAGATGGCAAAGAAGGTAGTAGCAACATTAAAGCAACCAGGCGGTGCGAAATTCGCCAAGGTTATCAAAGCAATCAAGAATGAGAATGGCTCTTACTCTTATCGAGAGGAGATGGTTATGGAGGGCGAGGTAAAAGACGCACTCGCTAGATAGCTTGTAGAAAAAAATTAGGGAAAGCCGTTCCGATAGCTATCGGAACGGCTTTTTTATGCTTTTCACTCTATTTTTGCCGCATATGGGTCTACTTAAATTTTTCAGTAAGGAGAAAAAGGAAACGCTTGATAAAGGACTAGAGAAATCCAAGGAGAATTTTCTTTCGAAGCTCAATAAGGCAGTTGTTGGGAAATCTACCGTGGATGCTGAGGTATTGGATCAGTTGGAGGAGGTCTTGATAACGTCTGACGTTGGTGTTGAAACCACAGTAAAGGTGATTGATCGAATTGAAGCGAGAGTTGCGAAAGACAAGTACCTAAATACAGGCGAGCTCAATAAAATTCTCAGGGAAGAAATTGCTGGCCTACTATCTGAAAATAACACAGCCGATTTGGACGACTTCAGTATTCCAGAAGTTGATGGTCCCTACGTGATATTGGTGGTAGGGGTCAATGGTGTGGGAAAAACAACGACCATCGGGAAATTGGCTGCACAATTCAAGGCCGCTGGTAAGAATGTGATTCTTGGAGCTGCGGATACTTTCAGAGCTGCAGCAGTAGATCAGTTGATTATGTGGGGGGAACGTGTTGGAGTTCCCGTAGTATCTAAGGGGATGAATACGGACCCTGCTGCAGTAGCTTTTGAAGCTGCTAAGCGCGGTAGCGAAGAAAACGCTGATGTTGTGATCATTGATACTGCAGGACGGTTGCACACCAAAGTGAATTTGATGAATGAGCTTTCGAAGATCAAAAATGTGGTTCAAAAATTCATACCAGAAGCTCCGCATGATGTAATGCTGGTGTTGGATGGAAGCACCGGTCAGAATGCCTTTATTCAGGCTCAGGAGTTCACGAAAGCGACAAACGTTTCGTCGCTAGCAATAACAAAGCTAGACGGGACGGCAAAAGGAGGAGTGGTCATTGGGATTTCCGATCAATTCCAGATACCTGTTAAGTACATTGGCGTTGGAGAAAAGGTAGATGATCTACAAATCTTCAATAAAGTCGAGTTTGTCGATTCTTTCTTCAAGAATTAACTACTATCCATCCACCGTCATTTGGTAGTATTTAAAATTGATTACTTTTCCAGAAGTCAATTTTTTAACCAACTAAATAAAACCCCATAATATGGCAGACATTAATGTTTTACTCACTGTTGATACTGACACAATCAATTCAGGAAACCTTGATACTACAGTTGTGATCACAGATGATCACTCTGGCGACGGACCTAGTACACCTGGAAATAGTTCGACTTTTGATATCAATGCAACCGAAGGTCAGACAGTTGGGTTCTCAATTGTTCCCAAAAATGGGACAACCGGAACAAGCTTAAATTATTTTACTTTTGAATCTGGAACAAGCAATCTTTTTTCTGAATTACCCTCTGCAGACAATGATTGGACCGGAACTGTAAATAGCAGTGTTCCTAATGCAGAAATAGAACAGTTTAGTATTACCTTCAAAGTTGCTGGAAATTCTGGCAGTCCATTTACTTTGGATCCGCAGTTGAAGGTAAATCAGTGATTAAATTCCTTAAAAGAACAGTCATTTTGCTGACTGTTCTTTATTTTTTTCTTTTCAATTCAGTTTACGGTCAAGACCAAAAAAAGGCAGATAGTTTAATTAGCTTATTAAGTCAGAGCAACCTATCTGATTCCATCAAGGTTGAATTATTGAAAGGAATAACAAAGTATTCCTCCTCTCCTGATCAAGTAATTGACTATTCAAATCAACTTTACGATGTTTCGCAAAGCAGTGACAATTATAAAGGCGCAGGCTATTCTCTGCTTGATCAAGGAGTAGCCTATAGAATGAAAGGCGACCTTGAACGTTCATTTGAAATTCTGATCTCAAGTGTTTCATTTTTTGAAAGAGCTAACTATTATGAGGGAGTAGCAAAATCATATAGTGAATTAGCAATTACCTATACTCAAAACGGAGATTCCAAAAACTCTCTTTTGTACAATTCTAGAGCGATTGAAGTACTGCGAAAAACGAAGGATGATCAAGTTTTAGCAATCAGTCTGCTAAATACAGGCTTTAGTTACTTTACTATCAATAATCTCGACACCGCTCTGGCTTACTATAACGAAGCAGAACCCATCTTTGAAGAAATTGGCTTGGAGATAGGTAAGGCTTACACCATAGGAAATAGGGCACTTGTCTACTGGAAGCAAGGAAGGCTAGAAACAGCCAAAGAAGATCTTTTTCGAGCCATTAACATGTTAGAACCTCTTGGTGACCAGTATGGAATGGCCGATTATTATAATCAGTTAGGAAATATTTTCCTAGAACAAAATCAGAATAGAGAAGCGATAAAATATACTGCCATTGGCCTGGAAATGGCTAAAGCGGAAGGTCTCAAAGAGCAAGTAAGAGATGCCTCCTTACTTCTTTCAAAGCTCTATAAGGAGCAAAACGATTATGAAAAATCCCTTAATTATCAGGAAGAATACATCGCCTACAAAGACAGTATTCAAGATCAGGAAACGACCCAACGTTTAGCAGACTTACGCACAGATTTTGAAGTTGGACAAAAACAAGCAGAGGTCGACCTTCTTTCCGTTCAAAAGAGAAATCAACAAGTAGTCTCTGTAGGTCTGGGTGCTATTTTGTTGCTGACAGGAATCTTTGCCTTTATTACACTTAAAAACTATCGTGAAAAGAATCGGATTAATCAGCTGCTAGAAAGTCAGGCAGTTCAATTGAAAGAACAAAAGGGAGAGCTCGAACGACTCAATTCTACAAAGGACAAATTCTTTTCTATTATTTCTCACGACTTGAGAGGTCCGGTAAATTCTTTTATGGGGGTTAGCAAATTGATAAGATACTTCGTGGAATCTAAAGATACGGATCAGCTTATCGAGGTAGCTGATGAAATGGAAACTTCAGTTGGGAGGTTATCTAGTTTGCTGGATAACCTGCTCAACTGGGCAATGCAACAGCAAGGGCATTTTCCAAATGTCCCCGAAAAGGTTAGCTCAAAGGAGCTGGTAGAGGGTGTCTTGGACACTTTTGAGAACATGGCTTCAGGTAAGAGAATTCAACTGCGATCCGAAATTGTGGAGGACGTAGAATTGTGGGCTGATAGTAATATGACACATACAATTATTCGAAACTTGGTCAACAATGCAATAAAATTCACACCTGAGGAAGGGACTGTTAGGGTCAGTGTTAAAACAGCTGACGGGTTTGCTGAGATTGCTGTTAGTGATACTGGGGTCGGAATTCCAAAAGGGAAGTTTGAAACTTTATTCGGACTGCATGCCAAAAAATCTACATATGGGACAACTGGAGAAAAGGGGCTGGGGTTAGGGTTGCAACTCGTGCATGAGTTTTTGGAAGTAAATCAGGGTAGTATCACCTTGGAAAGCGAAGAAGGAGTGGGAACCACATTTACAGTTAGGTTACCACTATTTGATCAAGAAAAGGTTGAGGTTTAAATTTCTGATTGGCATTAGAAATCAATCTTGAACAGATGACTAATTAAGGTATCCTTGATAATTGTTTTGAACAAAAATCCATCCCTATGACCTTATTTCGATGTTTTTTATAAAACCCCACTGTATTGAAACCTCAGAATTGAGCAAAAACACCGAATTTTGAGGTTTTAGGGGTGGCCTTGAAAAAATTCCGATCAAAAATTCAGGACATGATGAATGTGATGAAATCCACTGTTTGAGCGCAGCGAGTTTGGATTTCAATGCAATTAACAGCCTGAATTTTAGGAATTTATTCACAGCCTTGGGTTTTTTGCTTCGTTTTTGGGCTAAGCCAAAAATGAAGAGCTCGTCCGGCTAAAGGACTTAAAGAGAATAAACAAGGAAACCCTAATTACCAATAGCAGTAGAATCAAGTCCGTTTTTCAGCGCGTATAAAGTTTCAGGAGCCATTCTGAAATAGAAAGTTGCAAAGTCTCGAGATACCTTCACTTCGGTGCAGATTCCATTCATGTACGTATAAAGATTTGTCCCGTCTGGGGATTCCATCTTATACACATGATCTCCAATTTCTTCGAATTTAAGATACTGTCCGAACTGCGGGGAGTACACATTTTGACCGGAATAAGGTTCTTGGAAGTAGATTGCGGCAATCGTGTAATCTATTGGGCCCTTTTCGGTTGTAGTTAAGTCGTTGAGTGTGTGAAAATAATTATCTCCATCTCTCACTAATTCCGAAGCTTTTTGACTTGACCCATTTAGTTTGTTAACTGTCGACTCGCTCTCAAGTATGTTATCCCTATACAATGCTGTGCATTCAAAATCTACTGTAAACGAAAAGAGGATTCGAAAGACCACCTTGCTTTTGATGTGGTATTCAACCTCATTGTTATATGACTGCCTTTCCACAGTCATTTTGCCCAGTGTTTTGTTTCCCTTCACTACATCATACTTCAACATTTGTCCGCTTGCGGATGATGCAGCGAAAAAGAAAAATAATAATATGGCAGAAAGCTTACTCATTTTTTCAAAACCCATTAGCTTAATGACACCATTAAACTAAATCAGTTTCTCGTTCAAGATAATTAAACCTCTCCATTCTCATGCGATTTCAGAAAATTACCTTTCAGAATACGGCTGGCCATGACCTTTCAGGAAGAATTGATTTTCCGTTAATTGGAAAACCGAAGGCTTACGTGTTGTTTGCACATTGTTTTACTTGTTCGAAAAATCTAAAATCCGTGGATAACATTTCACATGCTTTTACACAAAAAGGCATGGCGGTATTAAGGTTTGATTTCACGGGGCTTGGGCAGAGCAAGGGAGATTTTGCAGATACAAATTTCACTTCAAACCTTTCTGACCTGAAAGAGGCTTATGATTTTCTTGAGAAAAATTTTGAGGCTCCTCAGGTTTTAGTGGGCCACTCACTTGGAGGAGCAGCAGTGCTTCATATTGCTAGCCAACTGCCAGCTGTCAACGCAGTGGCAACTGTCGGGGCACCATCCTCGCCGATGCATGTTTCGCATTTACTTGCTTCGGGAAAAGTTGAATTGGAGGAAAAAGGGGAAGCAGAAGTGAATATCGGTGGAAGGCCATTTAGAATGAAAAAACAGTTCCTGGATGATCTACAAGAGAATACGAAGAATGGCGTCATCAAGAACTTAAACAAGGCTTTATTGGTCATGCACTCGCCTCAAGACTCGACCGTAGGAATTGAAAGTGCACAGGAAATTTTTGTGGAAGCGAAGCACCCCAAGAGCTTTGTTTCCTTAGATGGAGCCGATCATCTATTAATGAAGGAGGCAGATGCGCAATATGTCGGTTCTGTTGTTGCTGGTTGGGCTAGTAGATATATCACGGAAAGTCAGGCTGAAGTAGCTCCCGAAGGGGAAGTTTGGGCAAGTGTAGGAGAGAAGGGATATACAACCGAAATTACTGCAGGACGTCATCATTTGATTGCCGATGAGCCGCCTAGTGTTGGAGGAGATGACCTGGGGCCAACACCCTATGGGTACTTACTTTCAGGACTTGGAGCATGTACTGCCATGACTTTGCGGATGTACGCCGATTTCAAGAAAATTCCGCTAGAGGAGGTGAAAGTAAAACTCACACATGATAAGATTCACAAAATGGACGGTGAAAATAGTGAGAGCGCTAAAGGAAAAATCGATCAGATAAAGCGTATGGTTTCTTTGAAAGGAGATTTAACACCCGAACAAAGGAAGCGGTTAATTGAAATTGCTGATCGATGTCCTGTGCACAAAACGCTGGAGGGTAAGCCTGAAATTTTAACGGAGGAAGTGGACTAGGTAGCGACTATTCACTTAGACTCTGCCAACGCATCCAACGTGTTTTGATAGGAAAAAACCAGACTTCGTTCCTGTGAATAAAGTTCTCCAAATCCGATTTGGAGCATTCTGGCCAGGAGTTTGGCATTTTGAGGGTCATACGAAAAGGGGTTCCCAAAATGTGCGGCTAAGGTTTTCCAAGTGCTTTCGGGGCCTTCATGTTGGATCTGATAGACGGATGATAAGATTAGTACTGTTTCAAAATCGAATGTGTTAACAATACCGCTGAGCTCGGCACTTCTCCAGGCTCCCGACTGAAGTGTTGGATTTTGGAGGCCTCTGTCCAAGACTTGAATCATTGCGTCAATACCCGACGAATACGTCAAGGTAGACCAGAGACTATCAGAGTTAACATACTCGCTGAGTTTCTTCGACATTTCGAGATGATACTCCATTTTGCTTTCCAGATCTTCCTTGTTGGATGTGATCTCCTTTATGATGTTGTCCAGAACCGCTCTTTTAGTTTCTTCCTGCTTAATACCACTCCGCCACTCGCTTAGAGCCAAGGCTAGCAATACTGTGAAAACAATCAGAAGTGCTTCTATGATTAATGAGCGTAAGTCAATTTTTGATTTGGCCATTCGGTTGAGTTTCCCCCAAATATACCCAGCAAATTATTTTTCCTTAAGTAGATCGAAAAGGCGTTTGACTTGCAAATCCCCAAAACCATAGATAGGTAAACGGTTTGAAAACTCCTTGAAAACAAGGCCGAAGTCTTGATCTCCAAATTCATTCACCAGCTCTCGAAGTGTCCGTTCTGGCAGACCATCGCCATCTGGCAGACGATCTATTTGAGCTTGAATTGCTTCCTTAAGAAAGTCAAATTCATCTGCTAAGAGTTTAGAAATGGATGAAAGGCTTGCCATATCATTGTTTTGATATGCTCGCCAAAGCTGAGCGAATTGCGAGATTTGCACCTTAGTCAGAAGTTTCCTGTCTTCGAATGCCGCTAGAAGGTTTTTTGAATTCATACCACCAAACCCGTATCGGAGAGGCACACTTGGACTTACCAGAAAGGCAGAAATTGATTTCTCTTTTAGTAGGCTACATGTAAACCAAAAATTTACCTGACAAAAGAGATCGTCTTCAAACCATAGATTGACCTCTCCATCCTTTATATCATTTATCTTATTGAGTTCTGGTGCTGCTTTCTGTAAATAGTCTTTAGGTGATGTGCCGTACATCTCATGCATTGACACAATTCTTGATTCGATAAGTTTCTGTAGTGTTTCACCAGAAACATTTCCATCGACAAGACACTCACGAGCAATTATGATTTCCCCTGTTAGCGAATCAGTCGGAAACTGATCTTTGAGTGTATCACCATTGAGAATGTGAAAAATTTTCAAAAGACCTAAGCGCTGGCGGCTTCCTCGAGCTCTGGAGTATCTTCTTCCTCTTCTTTTTTGAAGAAGCGTTTTTGGAATACCAATATGATACAGATGGAAGCGAAGATGGAGGCGTCAGCTATGTTGAAGACTGGCCACAAGGCCATGTAATCACCCCCTAAAAGGGGTAGCCAGTCTGGCAAATACCCCTCCCAAATGTCGATGTAAAACATATCGATCACTTGACCGTGAAACCAGGCTGATGGCGCATCAAATGGTGCATTGTCAAGTAAGACCCCATAAAAAATACTATCAATAAGGTTGCCGATGGCTCCGCCGAGAATAAGCGCAATACAAAACAGAAGTCCTTTATGCGCTTCTTTTTGCACCAGAGAATACAAGTAGTACCCGATAGCGAACATGGCGCCAATTCTGAAAACAGTTAGAATCAATTTACCATAAATGAAATCAAGTTTGAGTCCAAATGCCATCCCGGGATTGGTCAAGTAATGTAACTTGAACCATGATTCGAAGATCATGATCTGACCACTTGACCCCATCGTCATGTTGTTGTGAACCAACATTTTGACGACCTGATCTATGATGATGATGACTAGGCTAATCAGGAAATATTTTAGAGCTGGGTTTTTCATTGGATTATTTTGATCTCATCTGGATACTTCTACTTGTACTTTTAACTCGATTCCGTCAATATCAAACGTTTCAGAATCCGATGGATTGTCAGAGAATTGAAGTGAAAGTGCCTGTGTTTCCTCCTTTATGTATTCATCAAAGACGGTTACTGCATCCTTCAATAAGGCATCATTGGTAAAGTACTGGATTGCAATTTTGTCCTGCACTTCCAAACCTTTGTCTTTTCTTAGGTTTTGCACCCTGTTTACCACATCTCTGCTGAGACCTTCTTTCCTTAATTCGTCTGTTAACGTAATGTCTAGCGCAACAGTTAAACTTCCCTCTGAAGCTACCAGCCATCCGGGAATATCCTCAGAGGTAATTTCAACGTCTTCCAACGTGAGATTAATCGTTTCACTTTGTACCACGATTTCGAAATTCCCGTCACTTTCTAGCTTGGAAATTTCCTCCTTTCCAAAGCCGTTGATGACATTGGAGATGTCTTTCATTTTCGAGCCGTGTTCTTGACCAAGCTTCCTGAAGTTCGGTTTGATTTTCTTAACAAGAATTCCTGAATCGTCGCTGATATATTCTATCTCTTTTACGTTGATCTCACTCAAAATCAATTCTTCCACCGCGCCGATTAGTTCTTTGGTCTCAGGCTTTAAGGTAGGGACTAGTATTTTGCTCAGCGGCTGTCGGACTTTGATCTTCTCCTTTTTCCGTAGAGAATGAACAAGAGAAGAGACGCCCTGGGCTAAGTGCATGCTTTTGGTTAGATCCTTGTCGATCTTGTCTTCTTGAGCTTTTGTCAATGTCGAAAGATGAACGGAATCTTCTTTGAGTGGCGTATTGTTTGCTTTCGCTTTTTCCCGAATGCCGTCGGAAAGATTTTTGTATAACCAATCAGAATAGAATGGGGCAATCGGACTCATTAACTGTGCAGTCACCATCAGACATTCATAAAGCGTTTCGTAGGCGGCTTGTTTGTCTGCGTTCATTTCACTTTTCCAAAACCGTTTCCGTGAAAGGCGGATGTACCAGTTCGAGAGTTGATCATTTACAAACTCCTGGATAGCTCTGGCTGCCCTTGTTGGCTCATAGTCTTCGTAAAATGCGGTTGTGTCCTTAATGAGAATTTGGAGTTCTGAGAGTATCCATCGGTCAAATCGAGGTCTTTTCTCAACAGGAGTGATGTTCAGTTCATCCATTTGAAAGCTATCGAGATTCGCATACAGCGCAAAGAATGAATACGTGTTCGTGAGTGTTCCAAAGAATTTTCTTTGAACCTCAATTACTCCGTCAAGATCGAATTTGAGATTGTCCCAAGGATTAGCATTGGCGATCATGTACCAACGGGTAGGATCTGCGCCGTACTCGCCCAGCGTGTCAAACGGGTTGATGGCATTGCCCAAACGCTTTGACATCTTGTTTCCGTCTTTGTCCAGAACCAGTCCATTTGCCATCACATTTTTGAAGGCAACATCATCATAGAGGAGTACTGATATCGCATGTAACGTGAAGAACCATCCTCTGGTTTGGTCTACTCCCTCCGCAATAAAATCTGCAGGGAAATTGGCTTTAAAAATATCTTCGTTTTCAAACGGGAAATGCCATTGAGCATAGGGCATGGAACCAGAATCGAACCACACATCGATGAGGTCTGGCTCGCGGGTCATTTTCTTCCCTGTGTCACTCACGAGGAATACATCGTCTACGTACGGTCTGTGAAGATCAAAATCATCAGATATTGACTCCTTCATGAAGCCTGCGTCAACTGCCTTGTTTACTTCCGTGGTAAGCTCTTCAACGCTTCCGATGCACTTAATTTCTTGACGATCTTCTGTGACCCATAGCGGTAATGGAGTTCCCCAATATCTAGACCTGCTCAGATTCCAATCAACTAAGTTTTCGAGCCAATTTCCAAATCGGCCAGTCCCGGTGGATTCAGGCTTCCAATTGATCGTTTTATTCAAATCAACTAAACGATCTTTTAGTGCCGTGGTTTTCACAAACCAGGAATCTAGTGGATAGTATAAGACTGGCTTATCAGTTCTCCAGCAGTGTGGGTAGGAGTGCTCGTATTTTTCAACTTTGAATGCCTTGTTGTCTTCTTTCAGCTTGATAGCTATCAAAACATCTGTGGGCTTGAAGTCAGGTTGGTTTCGTGTTTCATCGTCGTAGTATTCCTCCTTCACATATCGACCTGCAAAATCAGTGACCTCCTGAACGAACCTTCCTTGTTTGTCTACTATTGGGGCATCCTGACCATTTTCGTCTTTGACCATTACCGAAGGAACTCCAGCAGCTTGCGTTACCCTAAAGTCATCGGCACCAAAGACGGAGGCCGTATGAACCACTCCCGTTCCATCCTCGGTTGAAACGAAATCTCCTGCAATTACGCGGAAAGCATTTTCCTCTAGATCATCGTTCGAGATGTATGCCATCAACTGCTCATACTTGATTTCAAGGAGTTCTTTCCCGATCCATTCTCCAGCGGTCTCAAAAGGGATAAGTTTATCACCTTCTTTGAAATCGGCCAATGCTAAATCTTTTGCTTTTTCTGAAAAGAACTTCCCGAGTAAGTCGGTAGCAAGAATGACCGAAATAGGCTTTCCAGTGTACTGATTAAAGGTTTTTACTTTCGAGTAACTAATTTTTTCACCAACGGCCAGCGCACAGTTTGCGGGTAGTGTCCACGGGGTTGTAGTCCAGGCTAATATCCGAACATCTTCATTTTCATCATCAAAAAGGAATGCGGATTTTTCATTTCTCTTGACCTTGAACTGAGCAACTATGGAGGTGTCTTTGACATCCTGGTATGTGCCAGGCTGGTTCAATTCATGGGAGGACAGGCCTGTTCCCGCAGCTGGCGAATACGGCTGTACCGTGTATCCCTTGTATAAGAGGCCTTTGTCGAAAAGCCTTTTCAGCAAGTTCCAGACAGACTCAATGTATTCTTTTTCAAACGTGACGTATGGGTTGTCAAGGTCAACCCAGTATCCCATTTTTTTTGTGAGATCGTCCCACTGATCTTTGAATTTCATCACCGCCTCTCGGCATTTGGCATTGTATTCAGCGACCGAAATGCTTTTACCGATATCTTCCTTGGTGATGCCCAGTTCTTTTTCCACCTGTAGTTCTACTGGCAACCCGTGAGTATCCCACCCTCCTTTTCTTTTTACCTGAAAACCTTGAAGTGTCTTAAATCTGCAAAAAAGATCCTTCACGGTTCGAGCCATTACGTGATGAATGCCAGGTGTGCCGTTTGCAGATGGAGGACCTTCGTAGAAAGTGAATGTTTCCTTACCCTCTCTTGATGTTATCGATTGATCAAATACATTCTCTTTCTCCCAAAAGGATTGGATCTCTTGAGCAATTTCTGGATAACTAACTTTTTTGTATTCTGAATATTTCACTGAAAAGGGAGAGATTAAAACTACTTATTGGATTTTTCAATATCATCATCGATACCCTCAGCTAATTCAGGCACGTCCTCGATAAGTGGATGTGACTTGCTGCTTCGTTTGCCACTATCAAATTGCATGATAAGTGAAGGAAGTAGTACAACATTGGTGAGCATCGCTACAAATAAGGTAATCGCTGTTAGTTTGCCTAAGGCAATTGTTCCGCCAAACTCGGAAAGAGTGAAGATGATAAATCCAAAAAACAGAATGATTGCCGTGTAAATCATACTCGATCCAGTTTCACGGATACTGACGCTGATGGCCTTTGAAACATTGAATTTATGAATGAACAGCTCTTGTCTGTATTTTGCCAGGAGGTGAATGGAATTATCGATGGATATTCCAAAAGCGATGCTAAATACCAAGGCAGTACTTGGCTTGAGTGGAATCCCAAAATACCCCATTAGCCCTGCGGTGATTAGCAGGGGAATCATGTTAGGAATGACTGAAATCACAATCATTTTGAAATTTTTGAACAACAGCCCCATAATGACAGCGATGATCAAAAAGGCCATCACCATTGAGGTCAGGAGATTCTTAATCAAGAACTTGTTTCCTTTGATAAATATGAGGGTAGTGCCAGTTAAATTGGCGCTCATCTTAGTCCCTTGAAAAATCGAGTCAACTTGAGGCCGAACCACCTGTGAAACCAGAGAGTCCAATTTGATAGATCCGACATCGGCAATTTTTACTGAGACTCTGGTGAATTGTCCCGTAGAATCGACCCAGGGCCTGGACAAAGCTTCAGTCTCGCCTGTACTCAGGTATTTCATTATAAATCCGAGATCCCTATTGTTAGGCAGCGTGTAGAATCCTGGCCCTTGGTTGTAAAATGCCTGCCTTGCTGCCTTGGCAAAGCTAACAACTGAGACAGGCTTTGACATAAATTCAATCGAGCTCAAATAGGTCTCCAGTTGATCTATTTTTCTTAAATTTCTTAAGTTCTGAACGCCTTTCTTATTTCCTGTATCTATGATCACTTCGAGGGGCATGATGCCACCGAAATTTTGCTCAATAAATCGCAGATCTTTCCGAACAACATCATCCTCAGGAAGGTCGTCAACCATAAATGAAACCGCCTCAATTCGGCTAAGCCCTATAGCTGAAATAACTACTACTGCTATTGTGATTACAAAAACGGCAGGTCGGTACTTATGAACGAAGTAATCGATCAGGGTCAACACCTTGTCCATGATCTTGAAATCAAGATGCTTCAGGTGTTTTTCAGTGGGTGGCTTGTATAGTGAGAATACAGCAGGTATCATAATGATGCTTACGATAAAGGTCGCCATGATATTAATTCCGGCAACGATACCGAACTCGACAAGAATTTTGATCTGGGTCGATATTAAAACTAAGAATCCGACAGCAGTCGTTAGGTTGGTGATGAGAGTTACTACCCCAATTTTGCGAATGATTCTTCTTAGCGCTTTCATTTGATCACCATGGCTCAGGTATTCCTGATGGTACTTGTTGAGCATGTACACACTATTCGGGATACCGATAACAACAATTATGGGAGGAATCAGACCTGTGAGAATAGTGATTTTGAACTGAAGAAGTGCCAATGTACCAAGCACCCATACAACCACAATTCCGATGATGACCATAGGAAAAACAACCGCCTTGAATGATCTGAAGAAGAGAAAGAGAATAACCCCTGTAACGGCGAGGGACAGGATGGTAAACATGATAAGTTCCGATTTGGCCCTTGCCGTATTGGTTACCCTGAGATAAGGTAGCCCTGCGATTCTAATATCAACCCCAGTTTCTTTTTCAAATATTTCTGCTTCATTTAAGACTTGTGGAATAAGGATATCTCGTTCTTTAGAGTTAAGAACATTTTTGTCGATGGTAATTAGCAACAGCGTTGCTCCATTTGAAACATTCCACAATTTGCCACTATACATGCGAAGCTTTGCAACTTCCTCTAGCAGACTATCAAGTTCTTCCTGACTTTCGGGAACGGCCTCAAAGATGTCTCTTGGCTTGAAGGATCCACTCTTTCCATCCTTCTCAATTTTCTGAAGGTTAGGTACCCCCACGACGCTCGTGATCCCTTCCTTGCCCGCAATAGAGTTGGTGAGTTCAGAAAATTTCTTAAAGACATCAATTTTATAAATGGCGCTGTCCCTGACTCCGAATGCCATCATGTTTCCATCCTCTCCAAACGTCTCCTTGAACTGCTTGAAGTAGATCATGTCTACATCATCATCCGGAACAATGTTAGCAAGATCAAAAGACCATTGCAGGTTCTTTATCTGCATGCCCATGAAGACAGTTATTAGCAGAAGGATGGCCATCAAGGTCACCCGAAATCGAAGAATAATATTTGAGAGTCTATACCACATTTTAAAATAGTGCGCAAAGGTAACATGATAAGCCGTAGAGGCAAGGCTTTCAGCAGGTTAAGTAGGTAGAAGAAAGTAACGTATTGATTGGCTTTTGTTGTCTTTCCCAGTGCACGAATTTGAAAGTAAATTCTCGTACCGAATTCAGCTAGTTTTAGGAGAGCTAGCTTTCAATGGAGAAGAACAACTATTAAAGCTTGTTGATCCTAACTCTCCAGTAGATCCAATTGATGTGGAAGAGGAGAAAAGTGGCCAATGTGAGGAATACCCAGAGTGGATTCCCTTGGCTGCCTTCGAGAAAAGACCACCCTATTCCGAAAGTGGCTGTGGCAGACCAGATAATCTTCAAATTGAGCATCCCTTTAAACACTTCCATACTGGCATTGCGACCCAAATAAGATTCAACCCCAATGCCAAAGAATGCCGCCCCAACAATTCTGGTCATTAATGTATCAACTTGCGTCCAGCCCAATATCCCCAAGAACCATTCTGGAAAAAAGAAAAGCGGAATGCCTACCATCATGTCAATGAAAAAATGAATTACAAACCAGCGTCTAAGAGTTGTAGGTGTCTCCTTGTTCATGTTTTAAAAGTAACGCTATCTGACTAATTTTTCTTCTTCTAAAAAATGTTGGTTTAAACGGAATAAGAAAAGATTTTTTGTGATTTTAAAAACACCTCCTTCAGAGGATTTAGGGGTGGGATTTTCAATTGTTTTCACAAAACAAAATCTTTTCAGGGCTACTGCTAACCTGAACCTCATTAATAATTATCATCAGGTCTGGTTTACAAAGGAAAAGGCATTACAAAAGCATGGTAAGATGCTTCCTTCGCCCGCCTGAACCGACGGGCAGGTCAGCAGGTCAGCTTTACTCAAAATTTGGAATGCTTCCTGAACATAGTGAAGGATCTGAAAGTAGTAGTAGAGTCGTAGAAAAGGGGTTTTGGTTAGTTCCCATTAATCGGGTCAGGTTGCTAAAAAAATGATTGCTTGTAAATCCAATGTAGAGCATTCACTAATTCATTTTTCCCATTAGGAACTATATTTATAACCTAATCAGCTAAAGCGGAAAAATGCCAAAGATCATAATTACCTCAGTGCAGTGCACCACGCCAGACGAAATTGATAAAGATGAAATGTACCTCAAGTTTGATGGTCACAAAATTTGGCCGGAAGGCGAAAAATATCATCGGGTAGATACGGGTGATGTTGAGGAGATCCACAAGGAATTGGAAGTGGTAGAAGGGTGGAATGAAATCCAGTTGTGGGATTACGATTTTGTAAGCCTCAATGACCTCCTCGGTGTTTTTAAATTCAAGGTTGACGATACGCCTGGAAAGTACTCAACTAGCATGGAGTTGCTTGAGCGAAATAGTACAGCTAGCTACATGCTCTTCTGGGAAATCCCAGAGTAAGACCTTAGACAGGAAGCCTGTATCCCTTGATCGTCTGATACAGACGAACTGCGTGAGAGTCTGTTAGGCCGCTGATAAAATCAATAATGACCTGAAGCGTTTCGTACACCGAGAGATCAGACGCTAATTGCACAGCAAATTCCTCAGGGAGCAGACGCAAAATCGAGATATGTTTTGGTTTAGCTTTATCAAATTTTGAAGAGTAAGCAGATACAGCGAAAGCTTCCATCAATTGATCAATAACCTCATGCCCTCCTGCTTCTTTCTCAAGTACCTGCTTCGATTGATAGATCTTCTCTATCGAAAGTTTGATAATAATTTCAAGCTCGGCTGAAGAGGGTATTAGACTAGTAATTGCTTTATCGAAACTTCCATCGAGCATTCCTTCTTCATTTTTTTCAAAAGAGTCAGAGCATTCTGAAATCAATTTGCTGATAGTCATAGCCCTCAATGTGCCAAGCTTCTGATTAATAGAGGGGATTTTGGAAAGCTTTTCTTCCGAAAATGCGTCCCCGATAATTGAGGCAAATAACTCTTTTACCTGCTCAAATGAGACGAGTCCTAATCGACACCCATCTTCCAGATCAATGATGTGGTAGCAGATGTCATCTGCTGCTTCAACCAGAAATGCCAATGGATGTCTACACCACTTGTTTTCGGAAAGTTTAACAAGCCCCATGGAATCAGACATTTGTGAAAAAAGACCTGAATCACACTGATAGTACCCATACTTTTTCTGACTTTTCCGACCTTTTTCTTTCTCACAAGACGATGACAACGGGTACTTTGTAAAAGCTCCTAAGCTGGCAAAGGTGAGCTTGAGCCCACCGTTGACTTTGCTGTTTAGAATCCGAAATCCCTGAGCATTTCCTTCAAAGGTTGTTAAATCATTCCACTCTTCTGGCGATACTTTTTCTTGATAGGTTTTGCCAATCTCATTGGCAAGGAAGAAGGAGGAAATACTGTCCTCGCCAGAATGACCAAATGGAGGATTGCCAAGATCGTGCGCCAGACATGCTGCGCCCACGATTCCACCAAAATCACCAATAGTGAAGCCTTCTTCATCTAGTTCGGGATATTTCTCGAGCAAAAAGGCCCCTGCATTTTTCCCGAGCGATCGGCCAACGCTTGAAACTTCAAGACTATGGGTGAGCCTTGTATGAACGAAATCATCTTCGGGGAGCGGAAAGACTTGGGTTTTGTCTTGAAGTCTTCGGAAAGGATGTGAGAATATGATCCGGTCGTAATCTTGCTCAAATCGACTCCTGGTGTCTACAGATGTTTGCAATTTCGACTCGCCACTTCTTTGTGAGGAAAGTAGTTGATTCCAATTCATTTTGAAAAATTAGGGTTTTTCCAGCAAAGCCGGGTCTTGTCGCAATAACCGACAAAGTGTGGCATATGTCCTGGGGTGTTTTTCCGAAAAGAGAACTGGCCGTTCAAAAAAGTTTTCGACAGCAACAGCAAAAAATTCCTCTCTGTTTACAGCTCCATATTCCCTGAAAAAATCCTCTCGCCCTTCTTCAATCTCTTTCATGGTATGGGTAGCTCGAAGCTCCCATTCTTTCAGAATTTGTGGGTGGAGAAAATTATATTCTTCGTTTGTGATTCTGTTTTCCAAACGTAATGCATGTGCCATCTCATGCAGCCCAAGGTTTCGCCCGTCAGAATGGATGTAACCCTCCACGAAGAACTTCCATGATAAAACAATTGCGTTGAGTCTGGGATTCACTTCGCCCTTGTGGTAGGTTCTATTTATAGTGCTGTAGTACGAATCCGGGTAGACCAGAATATTTCGAAAGTGGCTCAATTGAATCTTTGGGAACCCGAAAGTCAACTGCACAGCAGAAGCAGAAATTAAAACCTTCATCTCGTCGCTAACCGATTCAATGTTTCTAGCAATGAACTTTTTGCTGGTGATGAAACGTGCTACTCTCTGACTAAATATTTTTTTTGATTCAGGAGGCAGTTTTTGATAAAAGGAAAAGTATGTGTTTAGATAGTGAAGGTTCTTTTTCCTCAAGTAAACTGCTTGATATACAGAACCTGTTTTTTGATAGCGCGTGACGCCTTGGATTACAATAAAAACGGAAATGATGAAAATGAATATCAAGCCAACGTTTTTAACAAATGCTTCATGTCCACTTTTTCATGCAGCGTCGAAATTAGCTCACCAACAGAAATTCGTTCCTGTTGCATACTGTCTCTTTCGCGGATCGTGACGGTATTGTCTTCCAATGTTTGGTGATCGACGGTGATGCAATATGGAGTGCCGATTGCATCTTGTCTACGATATCTTTTTCCAATGGCATCTTTTACATCATACTGATAGGAAAAATCAAATTTGATTTCATTGAGGATTTCCTCAGCTTTTTCTGGTAATCCATCTTTATTCATCAATGGAAGAATAGCAACTTTGTTTGGAGCCAAGGCTGCAGGAATCTTTAATACGGTACGCTCACTGCCGTCCTCTAACTTCTCCTCTTGATAAGCAGATGACATTATTGCAAGAAACATGCGATCCAGCCCTATGGAAGTTTCCACTACATAAGGAACGTAGCTTTCATTGGTGTTTTGATCAAAGAATTGAAGTTTCTTTCCAGAATGTTCCTCATGTGCTTTCAAGTCAAAGTCAGTTCTGGAGTGAACTCCCTCAAGTTCCTTGAAACCCATCGGGAAATCAAATTCGATATCACAGGCCGCGTTGGCGTAGTGTGCTAGATTCAAATGATCATGAAAACGATATTTTTCTTCTCCAAGTCCAAGTGACTTGTGCCAGTTAATTCTCTTTTCCTTCCAATGCTCGTACCATTCCATTTCTGTCCCTGGCTGCACAAAAAACTGCATCTCCATTTGTTCGAATTCCCTCATTCGGAAAATGAACTGGCGTGCAATGATCTCATTCCGGAAGGCTTTACCAATTTGAGCAATCCCGAAGGGAGGTTTCATTCTGGAGGTTTTTTGCACATTCAGATAATTAACAAAAATACCCTGCGCAGTTTCCGGGCGGAGATAGATTTTTTCTGCCCCATCAGCCAGGGAGCCAACTTCGGTCGAAAACATCAAATTGAACTGTCTCACATCGGTCCAGCTTTTGGAACCAGACACAGGGTCAGCAATCTCAAGTTCTTCTATTAATGCTTTTAAGTCATCCAGTTTTCCTGACTCTAGCGCACTGCCCATTCTATCTTCAATAGACTTTATTTTTTCTTTGTAACCGACTACACGTGGGTTCGTTGCAATGAATTGCGCTTCGTCGAACGACTCCCCAAATCTTTTGGCAGCCTTGCTTACTTCTTTTGAAATCTTGCCCTCCACTTTGGCGATATAATCCTCGACCAAGACATCCGCACGATAGCGTTTTTTCGAATCTTTATTGTCGATGAGTGGATCGTTGAATGCATCCACGTGACCAGAGGCCTTCCATGTTGTGGGATGCATGAAGATTGCGGCATCTATTCCTACAATGTTTGCATGCATGCTAACCATTGCCTTCCACCAATATTCTTTGATGTTTTTCTTGAGCTCTGACCCATTCGGGCCATAGTCGTAGGTAGCGCTTAGACCATCGTATATATCGCTCGATGGGTAGATGAACCCGTACTCTTTGCAGTGAGAAACAATGTTTTTTAGTGTTCCTCCTTCAGTTGAATCGCTCATGGCCGCAAAGATATGTTTAGCTTTTGAATTTAGCTTTTCTTGCAAGCCGAAATGAATTTAGTCAATGATTGTTTAGAAGGTGAATTGTTAGATCTTATGCGCTAATTGCTCCTCTCACTTAGGACTGCTCATGAAGGTTTGCTACCTGTCAAATTTCAACTGAACTTGATTCAGGCTTTTTATCGAACCCACCGCTGTAATGGTGTCCTTGATTCTTAGCCGAGTATAGCCATGTGTGATGATGGTCTGCCCTCCTCTTACGACGGAAAGGATGATTACATCAGCAGGAAGTCTTAGATCACGTAGCGTAATTCCATGAAGATCTGGGTTGAGCAACTCGATGTCCCGAGTGTCTTTTCCTTTTTCCATTCCCAGAAGCAGTGATGCCGCTTGAGGTGAACGCACGAATTGGTCCAGCAAACTGACCATTGCAGTCGAAGGATCCACGATCTTGACACCAATGTCAAGGAATTTTTGATAATTATTGCGATGGTTGAGCCGGACGATGATGTCTCTGGTTCCGAATTTTTCGTAGGCAACTTCCGCAATTTGATAATTCTCGTCGTCAGATAGCATTGCTACTACTGCTTCGGATTTATCAGCCTCAATGTTCTTTAGCTCCTCAATGGATAAATCTTTGATGTAGACCACCTTCACTCCATGCGGTTCCTCAATGCTGCCTTTGTCTTTGATCGTCGCAAGCTGAACGTCCCAACCATTTTCTTGTAGTTGAAGCGCTAAGGCGACTGCCTGGCTTTCAAAGCCAATGATTGTAGCGTCACGAATTCCATCGAATTCTGGTGTCGTAGCCTTGGTTCGATCTTCGCCGATTTTGTGAATGGCCCATTTAAAAAGGGGAGGCCCTATGAATTGATTTATAACAATCAGTGCAATTATCACCGTTGCAAATTGGTTGCCCCAGTCTGGAAATTCATTGGAAATAACTGTTGCAAGCCCAAGCGCCACTCCCGCCTGCGTGATGTATGGCATCCATCCAAAGTGGTTAAACTTCATAGGATCTTTTGCCAAAAGGCCACCTGTATATCCGCCAATTATCATTGTTACGATCCTAATCAGGAAGAGAATCAGTGCGACACCAATCACATCTCCCATGACATTCACAGATAATGTTGCTCCTGTTAAAGTGAAAAATGATACATAGACAGGAATGCTTACATCCTCCAGTATTTTGAGAAATTCAGGACGGGATTTGGAAAAATTCGTAACGTGGAAACTCGCCAGGATACACATAAGGAGAGGTTCCAGAAAAATTTCATGATTGAATTGAATCTCCGTATACATTCCAACCTGGGCAGACAAGAAGTAGGCCGAGTAACCTATAAGTAGGACTAACATCGTTTTCGGAATTCTACGAATCCGTACACTCAGCACAAATTTTAATATGAAACCGTAGATGTAAAAACCAACCACAAACGACAAGCCCAATTCAACTAGCAACATTAGGATCTCGATGAAGTTGAAATCCTGACCTGAGATAAGTACTTGCGAAAGCGATAGACAGATTGAGAATAAGATAATTACCAGAAAGTCCTTCACAACCGTAACTCCCATTACTGTTTGGACGAATGGGCCTTTAGCTCTTAATTCATTGATAACTGCGATGGCTGAGGCTGGCGATCTAGCCACGAAGATTGCAGCGGTAATCATAGCCACAGATATTTTGCCAGAAACTGTCATCTCTGACATGTATGGGATGTAATCTGCCAAGAAATAGACGGCAACTGACCCTAGTACAAAAGTGACAACCAGCTGACCAAAGGTGTTCCATTTGATGGAGTTCATCCGACTTCTGAGCTCTCGAACATACAACTCAGCGCCCGCTGCAAATGCGATAAATGCCAGAGCTGTCTCATTAATGAAATTCAGGTTTGTTTTAGCAGCAATTGGGATCAGCCCTATAATGTAGGGGCCCGCTACTATCCCGGTAAAAATCAACCCCGTAATTAGTGGTAGTCGAATTCGCTGGAAAGCTCTAGCTATTTGATTTGCCGATATTGCAACGACAAAAAAGCCAGCCACTAATAAGATTAATTCTTTGTTGATGAATGCTAATTCCAAAATTGTGTCTCTTGGCGTACCTTTTGCTGGTTATTCGAATGGAATCGGATCAAAATGAAACCATTCAATCAATTCAGCTCGTTTCTTTACAATTCAATTAGACAATTATATATTAAAGATATGAATCGAATCATTGTTTTTTCCTTAAGTGTATTTGCGGTCTTGGGGGTAGCAGCACAGAGCGGAGTATCACATCGACCTTTTGATGAGCTCTTGCAAAAATATGTTGATGAAGCTGGCATGGTCAACTACAAAGGACTGCAGACAGAAAGGCCCAAGTTAAAATCCTATTTGCGCATGTTAGAGGCCAACGAACCAAAAGATGCGTGGTCGAAGGATCAGCAGTTAGCCTACTGGATAAATGCCTACAATGCATTTACCCTTGAACTTATCTTGACGCATTACCCTTTGACAAGCATTAGGGACATTGGGGCGGCAATCAAAATACCATTTGTCAATACTCCATGGGATATTAAATTCATTAAGATAGGTGATGACGATAAGGACCTAAATAATTTAGAGCACGGAATTATCAGGAAGGAATTTGATGAGCCAAGGATTCATTTTGCGTTGGTTTGCGCAGCAGTTTCATGCCCAAAACTTCAAAACAGAGCCTATTTGCCCGAAACTTTAGATGCACAGCTTACTGATGCAGCAAAAGACTTTTTATCAGATCCTGGAAAAAATGAAGTAAAGAGCTCATCTAATGCCGAATTGTCTAAACTCTTCAGTTGGTATCGCGGGGATTTTACAAAGAAAACTTCCTTAGAAGAATTCATAAGCAAATACTCGGAGACCAACTTGGACAAAGGAGCGAACCTTGATTTCAAGGACTATAACTGGGACTTGAATGAGCAAAAGTGACGTGAGGCTTACTGCTTTTAAGACACCCTCCTTTTTGATTTGTTAATTCACTGATCTTCGGCCGATGCTGTAATACTGATACCCTAGTTCCTCCATCTGTTCTGGCTCATAGAGATTCCTGCCATCAAAGATCGCCTTGTTCTTTAGTGCGCTTTCAATGCGGTCAAACTGAGGAGTTCGGAAGATTGGCCACTCCGTCATAATCATTAGTGCATCTGCATCCTCCAGAGCATCATACTGATCTTTGGCAAAATAGATCTTATCACCAAACAGTTCCTTGACATTTTCCATAGCTTCGGGGTCGTACGTTCTGATTTTCGCCCCTAGTTCAAGGAGCACATTTATGTTTTCTAACGCTGGAGCCTCTCGAATGTCATCAGTGTAAGGCTTAAATGCCAGACCCCAAATAGCAATAGTCTTACCACTTAGATCTCCATTAAAATATTTTTTGACCGGATCGATCATCTTCTGTTTTTGGATCTGATTTACAGACATCACAGAGTTGAGAATCTTGAAATCATAATTGGCTTCATCCGATGATTTTGCCAGAGCCTGAACATCCTTTGGGAAGCAACTTCCGCCGTACCCAATTCCTGCGAACAGAAATCTATTTCCAATTCTACTGTCAGTGCCAATTCCTTTTCGCACCTTGTCCACATCTGCGCCAAGTAGCTCACAAAGATTAGCCACCTCATTCATAAAGGTGATTTTTGTTGCTAAGAAGGAGTTTGCAGCATATTTAGTCAGCTCTGCGGATCTCACATCCATGAAAATGATTGGGTTTCCTTGTCTAACAAACGGTGCATATAATGTTTCCATCAACTTGATTGACTTTTCAGATTCTGCGCCAATAACTACCCTATCTGGCTTCATGAAATCGTCAACGGCAACTCCCTCTCTGAGAAACTCAGGGTTAGAGACAACCTCAAAATCTACCCTAGCTCCTAACGCTACTTTGTCAGTTACTTTTTCTGCTGTTCCGACAGGAACAGTGCTCTTGTCAACAATAACTGTAAAATCTTCAAGGAGCGGCCCCAAGTCTTCTGCAACTCTTAGAACGTACTGCAAATCGGCTGATCCATCCTCGCCTGGAGGAGTTGGAAGTGCCAGAAAGATTATTTGAGCACCCTTAATTCCTTCGGCAAGATCAGTGGTAAACTCTAGCCTTCCTTGACGAATGTTTCTTTCGAAGAGAGCCTCTAGGCCTGGTTCATATATGGTAATCTGCTTATTCTTGAGTTTCTGAACTTTCTTCTCATCGATATCTACGCAGGTGACGTTATTTCCTGTTTCTGCGAAACATGTACCTGTTACTAACCCGACGTATCCGGTTCCTACAACGGCTATTTTCATATGCTTGATGTCTTGGAGCGCAAAAGTATATCATCAGGTAAATAATCAACAAGCCGATCATACTAATATGATTAACAAGATTCATAATTTTGCGTTCTAAATGTAAAAACCCCGCTATGCCCATAGATACATTACCGATAGATACCACAGTTACAGAAGAAAATCAGCATATGATCTCGCAGATGATTAGAGATTTTTCTGAAAAGGAGATAGAGTCAAATAAGATGCAGTGGGATGAGGAGCAGCATTTCCCTATTGATCTTTTTCATAAGATGGGAGAGCTGGGTTTGATGGGAATTTTGGTACCCGAGCAGTATGGAGGTTCTGGGTTTGGGTATCATGAGTATGTAACCGCAATCATTGAGCTAGCTAAAGTCGATGGATCTCTTGGGCTATCTCTGGCAGCCCACAATTCACTTTGCACAGGTCATATCCTGCAGCATTGCAGTGAATCTCAGAAAATGAAGTATTTGCCTAAACTAGCCAGTGGTGAGTGGATCGGCGCATGGGGCTTGACAGAGCCAAATACTGGGTCAGACGCAGGAAATATGCAGACAATAGCAGTGAAGGAAGGAAACGAATGGGTTTTGAACGGAGCAAAAAATTTCATTACTCATGGCAACTCTGGAAATGTTGCTGTGGTCATCGCCAGAACAGGGGAGCCAGGAAAATCAAAAAATGCAAGTGCTTTTATTGTGGAGCGTGGTACTCCTGGATTTAATAAGGGAAGAAAAGAAAACAAGTTGGGAATGCGAGCATCTGAAACATCTGAAATGATCTTTGAGGATTGCCGAATTCCAGAGGAGAATCTGATTGGCGAAGTAGGCGATGGATTTGTTCAAGCGCTTAAGGTTCTCGACGGTGGAAGAATTTCGATTGCAGCGCTTAGCTGTGGGATTGCTGAGGGGGCTATGAATGCGGCTTTAGCGTACTCAAAGGAAAGGGAGCAATTTGGGAAGCCTATTTCATCTTTCCAGGGAATCTCCTTCAAGCTCGCCGATATGGCAGTCAAGGTGGAGGCAGCTAAGCTTTTAACATATCAAGCGGCGGACATGAAAAATCAGGGAAAGAATGTTACCAAGGAATCTGCTATGGCTAAGCTGTATGCTGCAGACATTTCGGTGGAAGTTGCCGATGAAGGGGTTCAAATTTTTGGAGGCTACGGATATACAAAGGATTATCCTGCCGAGAAATTCTATCGAGACGCAAAACTTTGCACCATCGGAGAGGGAACTTCTGAGATCCAAAAAATTGTAATTTCAAGAAGCTTACTTTCATAATGATTGGATTGCAGCTTTTTAGCTTCTATATTTGCGGTTCTTTAAAAAATTCGAAATGCTAATAATAAACGTTAAAGAGAACGAGTCAGTAGATAGAGCCCTTAAAAGGTTCAAAAAGAAATTCGAAAAAACGGGTGTCTTAAGAGAGCTTAGATCAAGAAAGGACTTCACAAAGCATTCTGTGAAAAGACGACACGAAGTTCTTAAAGCCCGATATATCCAAGGACTAAGAGACGCTGAAAATAAATAAGGAGTCTCCCTTTCTCTTCACCCAAGATTTTCCTAAGTTAGTATAACCTCTTCATTCAGGAGGTTTTGCTGCTTATGGTCGAAACTTTCCTTAAATACCTTTCTTTTGAAAAGCGATACAGCGTTCATACAGTAGGGGCCTACAAAAAGGATTTAAGTCAGTTTACTCAATACTTGAAGTCAGACTTTGAGCTCGACGATTTAGTAGAGGCTCGACATACCCACCTCAGGGGCTGGATTGTTTCGCTCATGGAAACAGAACTTTCTCCAAAGTCGGTCAACCGCAAGATTGCCACGCTAAAGTCATTGTACAAATTTCTACTTGCACGCGAGTACGTGGATGTAAATCCTGCCTCGAAATTAAAACCACTAAAAACCGCCAAGAGCTTGCCCACTTTTATTAAAGAAGATGAGATCAGCGCATTGCTGGATCGAGTAGAATTTACCGACGATTTCGAGGGGAAAAGAGACAAGCTTTTGTTGGAGTTGTTTTATGCTACAGGAATGCGCCTTTCGGAATTGACTGGCCTAAAAGACTCCGATGTTAGTGTACACAACAGCACCTTAAAAGTCTTAGGAAAAAGGAACAAAGAACGAATCATTCCTATACCAGAAACGTTAGTATTATTGACGGAAGACTATAAGAAGAAAAAGAGCGAAGTGGGTATGTTAAGTGAGTTTTTGATATTGACAGATGCAGGGGAAAAAGCATATCCGATGTTTATCCAAAGGAAGGTCAAAACCTATCTTCAGGCGGTAACCACACTGAGCAAAAAAAGCCCTCACGTACTGAGGCATTCGTTTGCAACCCATTTATTAAATAAAGGAGCAGATTTGAATGCGGTCAAAGATTTGTTGGGACATACAAGTTTGGCAGCAACACAAGTCTACACACATAATTCTATTGAAAAGCTGAAGAGTGCCTTTGATCAGGCACATCCAAAAGCATAATGTTCAACCTATAAACCGTGACAAGATGAAGTTACAAATGCATTCTATCCATTTCGACGCAGATGATAAACTGCTGGATTTTATTCAGAGAAAAGTAGATAAGCTAGAGACTTATTATGACCGAGTGATTGATGGTGAAGTTTTCTTGAGAGTCGAAAATGATGGAAATCGTGAGAATAAGATTGTAGAGATAAAGTTGAACTCCCCAGGCAATCAATTCTTTGCCAAAGAGCAATCAAAATCGTTTGAGGCAGGAGTTGATGATGCAGTTGAAGGTCTGCGAAGGCAGTTGAAGAAGCACAAGGAAAAACTGTATGCTCATTAGTACTTAGTAATACAAAAAAAACCTCACAGAAATGTGAGGTTTTTTTATTGCAGTTCTTTTAGAGAATCAGCTTTTCCATTTAATGGTACACCCAATCGCTCTTTTTTCGGTAATACTTGGTTTGCCGCCTGTCAAGAGTGCATCAATCGCTGACTCAACATAGCGCTCAGAAACATCACTTGCATCTCTTGGGCTATCATCGATCGCACCAATGAATTCAACTTTGTACTTGTTCGATGCTTCCTTGTTAAGGAGATAAACATGGGGAGTCTTTGTAGCGCCATAAGCCTTTGTCACCTCCTGACTATCGTCTCTTAGATAAGGAAAAGTAAATCCTTTGTTGGCCGCCCTGATTTTCATTTTTTCCATGCTGTCATCTGGCTGCTGGGTTAAATCGTTCGGGTTAATTGCAATAACAGGAAAACCTTTGCTCGCATACTTCTTGTCAAGGTCAACGATTCGTGATTCATAGGCTTGAGCATACGGGCACGTGTTGCAGGTGAAGATTACGATGAACCCTTTTGCATCGCTGTAATCTGAAAGCGAAACTTGCTTCCCATCAATGTTTGGCAATTTGAAATCAATTGCATAGTCTCCAACTCCATAACCTGGCGCTGGCTCTTTCGCGTTGAGGAAGAGCACTGCAACTACAGCAAGTACTCCCGTTAGAAGGATAAAGGTCTTTTTCATGTTTTCTGACATATGAGGTTTAGTTCAAATATTTTTCAACTGTTTCCTGCAGTTCTTCTTTAGTAAATGCTTTTTCATGGAAGAAAGTTTTGCCAAGGTCTGTTACGAATAATGTAGCAGGAATAGCTCCGCTCCAGTCATTGCTAACTTTTCTCATATAACTGTCTGGATCTTTTTCATCAAGATAAAGAACTTCTGATTTTAAATTTCTTTTAGCTAAGAACTTTTCTACCCTGTTGAAATCTTGCTTAAAATCTAAGCTGACAAAATAGACTTTGATGTCACCTTTTTCAGATTTAAGTGCATCGAAATGCGGCATCTCCTTTACACAAGGCCCACACCAAGTAGCCCAAAAATTGAACACAGTCAAGGGAGCATCAGCATATAGTATCTTATCCTGCAGCTGAGAAAATTTTATCGTCTCAACAGCCTGAGAGTTTCCACTCAAACAAGTAATTAGCAACAGTAAAAAGAAAAGTTTCTTCATAGGAGTATTTCAATACGAATTTAATGAAATTGAGTTTGTCAAATCAAGTGTTAAATTTAGGACAAATTGGATTTTTCTAATAGGGTGTGTAGTATTTCAAAGGATGGAACGATCTACCTTGATTTTTCTCCATATGACCAGTAAAGCTCTGCAGCTCCAAACCAGATTTGGGAGTAGGCTATGGAAACGCAGTTAATCGCACCCGTAGTTTTGGTTCTTGTTGTTTGGCAATTAAAGTTTATCAACAACTTGGCTAAGTTATCCACATTATCAAATGATTTGTCGTTAACTGCCTGAAAAACAAATAATTAGTAACTAGAATGAAAATTCTCTTTTTGTTGATAACTATAACAAAAGCTATCTAAGTTACTGAAAATCAGAAGATTATAGAAAGCGCTATTCTGATGTCTGTCTGATCAATTTATTTCGATAGGCATTGAAAATTCGGGATTTTGAAATAAATCCTATGTACTTATCTTCCTCGATTACTGGTAGGTTCCAGGCCTGTGTGACCTCAAATTTATTCATCACAGATTGCATTTTTTCTTGTGGTGATACGCTTGCTGGTGGCTTTTGCATGATTGTCTGGATGATTACATTCTCTCGAGATTCTTCATCGAACATCATTTCACGTATGTCGTCTAAGGTTACAATCCCTTCGAGTTGATGATCTTCATTAACCACAGGAAAAATATTCCGCTTGCTTTTCTTCACAAGCTTTACCAGATCATTTAATGTTTGCTCAGGTCGAATGATAAGCAGATCTTTCTCTACGATTTTTTTGAGGTCTATTAGACTGAGGACAATTTGATCTTTATCATATTGAATCAAGTCACCTGTTTCTATCAATCGCTTTGTATAGATGCTGTATTTTTCAAAATAGGAGATCGTACTATACGATATAGCAGAGACCAACATAAGTGGTACAAACAATTGGTAGCCGCTTGTTATTTCGGCGATCAGGAAGATCGCTGTAAGTGGGGCGTGGAGTACTCCACTCATGACTCCGCACATACCAACCAATGTGAAATTGCTAGTGCTGAGTGAAGTGCCAAAAATCGTATTAGCGGATGAACTAAACACGTATCCCGAAATCCCACCCATGAAGAGAGATGGAGCGAAAATTCCCCCACTGCCGCCGGCACCTATTGTAAGGGCAGTGGCTATTGGTTTTACAAGCAAGACTAAAAGTAGAAAGACTATGATGGTGGCTTGACTTTCGGAAAGGAAGCTGAGAAGATTGCTGAAAAAGATATTGTCGGAGTTTCCATCAAGCAAATTTTTGATTGTAGCGTATCCTTCTCCGTAGATTGGAGGGAATAGCAGAATGATAACGGCAAGAGAAACGCCTCCGATGAAAGCACGTCCAAAGTCATTTTTTAATTTCTGAATCGCTCCTTCAAAAACGAAAATCATTCTCGTGAAATACAAGGATATCATTCCGCAAAGGGCACCGAAAAGCAGATAATAGGTAATGTCTGGAGCGACGAATGGATCTTTTAGTTTGAATGAGAAGAGGATGTCGTCACCGAGCAGTACGATCGAGATCAATTGCCCACAAACGGATGCCATAAGGAGTGGAATGAAGCGATTGATCTTGACTTCCGTTAGTATGACTTCCATCGCAAAAATTACACCTGTGACTGGAGAGTTAAAGATCGCTGATATTGCGCCGGCTGCCCCACAGCCTAGTAGCAGTGTTCTCTTTTTGTAGCTAAGGTGAAATAGCCGCGCGAGATTTGAACCAATGGCTGATCCTGTTACAACAATTGGTGCCTCTAGCCCCACAGACCCACCCAACCCGACCGTAATTGCGCTGGTAACCATACGCGAATACATCCTAGTCTTTCGTATGATACTGGAGTTCTTTGAGATGGCGTACAAGATCTGCGTAATTCCATGCCCAAGCTTTTCCTTGAAAACGTATCTGGAAACGATTGAGGTAAGGAGAATCCCAAGAAGTGGGTAGATTAGATAGGTATAGTTGAATCCAAAAAGTGCACGATTAACATCTAATGAATCAATAATGAAATGGACGGTACTCTTGAGTATGACGGCAGCCAATCCAGAAAAAAGGCCAACGAAACCAGCAAGAACCAGCAAGAAATTATTGTCGCTGATGTGCTTAATACGCCACACCAGAAACTTTATCATTACGCTGCTAAACTTGCTTCGCTGTTGCTTTGCCATTATCTCGGCAAAGGTATCATACCAACAAGGAATTTTGCTTCTGTAATTCTTCTTCTATGAACTTGAATGTCGACAGAACTTCAGGTTTACCATTCACTACTGCTACATCATGTTCGAAATGCGCAGAGGGTTGTTTGTCGGCCGTTACGATGGTCCAGCCATCGTCTAGTTGCATTACTCGTCGTGTACCCATGTTTATCATAGGCTCAATTGCCACAACCAGACCTTCCTTGATTTTGCTGCCACGTCCTCTTTTCCCGAAATTCGGAACCTCCGGTGACTCATGCATTTTCTTACCAAGCCCATGACCGACTAACTCTCGCACCACTCCGTACCCGTGATTTTCGGCATGCTGCTGGACGGCGAAACTTACATCTCCAATTCTATTGCCTTCCACCATTTGCGCGATACCCAGGTCCAAGCTTTCTTTGGTTACTTTCAGTAGCTGTGCTACTTTGGGGTCAATTTCCCCAACGGCAAAGGTGTAGGCGTGGTCCCCGTAAAATCCATTTTTTAAGACTCCGATATCCACTCCTACAATATCTCCTTCCTTTAGCTCTCGGTCTGTTGGGATTCCGTGAACCACCTGCTCATTCACCGAAGTGATTATTGATTTCGGGTAATCATAAAGACCTAGAAAGCCAGGAACTGCTTGGTGGTCTCTAATAAACGCATCTGCCAGTTTATCCAAATCCAAGAGGTTGACACCTGCTTTGATCTTTGAAGCCATCAGGCCAAGTGTTTTGGACACGATTTGGGCGCTTTCACGCATCAACTCTATTTCCTCTCTGGTTTTGTATTGGATCATGGCTGTGCAAAAATAATAAACAAAAAAACCCCATCCGTCATTGACTGGATGGGGTTAAAGACCTTTTGTCTAACTCAATGACTTACTATGTCGTATTAGAGCAGGTTTAGTTGAACTTTCCTTCAAGGGCATCTTTGATGCTTACACGGGCTCCATCATTGTATGGTACGATCCATGCATCTTTGACACCCATCTCTCTTAGGTACTTCTTGAAAGTATCAGCTTCATTGTAGTCTCTGAAAAATCCAATGGTATACTTTCTCATTCCATCTTCCTCTTCTCCACTAAAATTTTTCGAATTGTCCAGGTATTTGCTCAAATCTTTTTGTCTAAAAGATCCAATCTGAACTTTAAATGCCAAGCCTTTATCTTGATCACCCGACCCAGAGCTAGCAACAGTCTGGGGCTGAGCTTGCGCTTGACTTTGAACTCTTGTCAGCTCATTTCTTAGGTCTGAAACTTGAGATTGGAAAGACAAGATTTGCTCGTCTTTTTCAGCAATACGATCATCAACATTGCCGAGCTCAGTTCTTAAGCTGGTAACCTGACCTTTTAGCGACTTATTCTCGTCCAGCAGTTGCTTGTATTGTTCTGGCTGAAGTTTCTTGATTCTTTTTTTCCATTCTTTCGCTTCTTTCTTACTCATTTGAGCGGAGGCATCATATACAAATGTGAAGCAAAGTACTAGCGCGACTAGGGATAATATTCTTTTCATGTTCTTATGAAATTGATTTGAAATGCAATTTTACTACCACTAAAGTACAAAAAAGTCTATAAATAAGCCTTAAAATCATTTTTTCAAAGACCCAATCATATCTTCTGGTTTTACCCACTCAGAGAACTCCTCACCCGTAACAAGACCCAAGTCGATAGCCGCCGCGCGCAAAGTGGTGCCTTCCTTATGTGCTTTCTTGGCTATTTTGGCTGCATTCTCATACCCGATGTGTGTATTGAGGGCTGTGACCAGCATCAGCGAATTTTCTAGTTTTTCTTTGATTACCGGGTAGTTTGGCTCGATTCCGACGGCACAATTGTCATTGAACGATTCACAAGAATCACCAATTAAACGTGCAGAATTGAGCAAATTGAAGATCATCATTGGCTTGAAAACGTTTAGTTCAAAGTGGCCCGACATGCCACCTGCAGAGACGGCTACATCATTTCCAATTACCTGAGCACAGACCATAGTAAGGGCTTCGCATTGTGTTGGATTTACCTTGCCTGGCATAATAGAAGATCCTGGCTCATTTTCCGGAATGATGATTTCACCAATGCCACTTCGCGGACCTGAACATAACATTCGAACGTCATTACCAATTTTCATTAGGCTTACTGCCAATTGCTTGAGTGCTCCATGTGACTCGACGATTGCATCATGTGCTGCGAGTGCTTCAAACTTATTTTGAGCTGAACGCATCGGCATGCCTGAGTGCTTTGCAATTTTTTCAGCGACTAATTCCGCATATCCTTCTGGTGTGTTCAACCCTGTCCCAACTGCCGTCCCACCAAGGGCCAATTCTGACAAATGGTCGAGCGTGTTTTTCAATGCTTTCAATCCATGGTCGAGCTGAGAAACATAACCGGAGAATTCCTGACCTAAACTTAGCGGTGTGGCATCCATAAAATGCGTTCGCCCAATTTTAACCACCTCTTGAAATGCCTCTGACTTTTTCTTGAGCGTATCTCTAAGCTTTTCAGCTTTCGGAATGGTCTGTTCCATGATGATCTTGTATCCAGCGATGTGCATTGCCGTGGGAAATGTATCATTGGAGCTTTGACTCTTATTTACATCATCATTCGGGTGAATTGTTTTCTCATCATCTTCCAAAGAACCACCATTGATGACGTGTGCTCTGTTGGCAATCACCTCGTTGGAATTCATATTAGATTGTGTGCCCGATCCTGTTTGCCAAACGACGAGAGGGAACTGATCATCTAATTTTCCCTCAAGAATCTCATCGCATACGTTGACGATCAAATCTGATTTTTCTTTCGCCAGAACGCCAAGCTCTTGGTTGGTTTCAGCGGCAGATTTTTTCAAAATGGCAAATGCCTGAATAATTTCCAGTGGCATCTGATTTCTCTCACCACCAATTTTGAAATTGTTTCTGGAACGCTCGGTTTGAGCTCCCCAGTATTTGTCGGCAGGTACTTTCACCTCGCCCATGGTATCATGTTCTATGCGGTATTCCATCTGAATTAAGTTAGTCTACAAATCTAACAAGCAATCAGTCTTTTGAATTTCATTAAGCTCAGCTTTTGTTTTCCAAAATACCGACTTACTTTTGTTTAGAATCATTCTAAATAATAAGAAATTGAAAATAGCTAACCGCTGGCATCACCATGCCCTTCTCGGAGCAGTAATTCTTTTAGTCGTACAATGTTCCTCTTCTGTGGAGAGCTCGGAAGGCGATAGTGAGTACCCTCTCTTAGAGACTATGGGTTATTATCAACGATTTTCTCAAAAACTCTGGTTGGCTGGTAAAAACGAAAACTGGGAATTGGCTGAATTCTACGCTCACGAACTTCAAGAGGTGACCGAGGAACTAATCGGTAGCGATGTAATGCACGATGGTAAAAATCTGAGTGATCTCGCTGAGCAAATTTTTGAGATGAATGTGAAAAAGGTGGATGGTGCAATAAACAAGAGGGATGGAATTTTGTTTCGTGAAAATTATGAGCTGATGATTGGCTCTTGCAATGTTTGCCATACAACAACAAACCATCCTTTTCTTAAGATTATCATTCCAGACAATTCTTCACCGTTCAATCAGCAATTCTAATTTTGGTATAGAAAGGGCTAGAGGTTAACGTTAATACCCAACTTGAAAGCTCGAGGCATTCCAGGTCTGAGGCCTGCAGGTCTTCTGGCAACTTCATATTCATTGTCGAACATGTTTGTCACTGAAATATTGAATGCTGTCCATTCATTAAGGAAAAAATTTGCAGCTATATCGGAGGTGAAAAACCCGCCAACTTTTTCTGAATTTACGATTTCACCTGTGCCAGGTGCAGTGCGGATATCTCCTTGAAAGCGCGAACTCAGGTTGATAGCGTAATTTTTACTTTTTAGGGCTACGCTAAAGTGAAGTTGGTTTTTTGCAATGTATGGCAATTCAAAGCCCGATTCAACGGTACCCCATTCGTCAAAGTTTGACTCGAAATTCGAAGTGAACTTGGCATTTGTATAGGTATAAGCGACATTGATAGGCAGGGATATTTTCTCATTTGTTGGCACAAGATCGTAGGATGCTTGAAGTTCCAATCCTTTCGTTTTGGCCGTTCCTGCATTAAACAGATCACCTGAACCAACACCTCCTGCTGCTGCCAAATCAGCTCCAAGAAGATTTTTATAGTTGTTTAGGTAAAGGATGGAAGTAATATTGAGCGCTTTGCCGAATTTTCTCATTCCAAGTTCGTAGTTAAGACTCTCCTCTGGATTTGTATCCGCAGAACTTCCCGGAGGGGCAAACCCTTTGTGGACACCACCGAACAAATTGACCTTGTTGCTCACGTGATAATTAACTCCTATGCCAGGCAGGAAAATGGAAGTCTGATTTTCTCTGCTGCTGAGGTTAACCCCAGACCTTGTTAGATCAGATCTGCCAAAATCATCACGGCTGATTGTGATACTTTCATGTCTAAGACCCGGTGTTAGTGTCAAGTTCTGGTACGAAAGTTTGTAGAAAATATAGCTGGCCCACGCCTTTGCATTTTCTTGTCGATTCGCCTGCGAGCCAGGCGCACCCTGCTCAGCTAGCTGCATCACTCCGTTTTGAATGGAGTACCCATCTTCCCACTGAAATCTATCCTCCTGATCTTCGTGGTATCGTGTGCTTAGATGGATGTCATGATCCACGGTGCCAGTTTGGAATTCGAAATCTAAAACTGTCTGAATCCCTTGTGAATAATACTCGCGATTGTTGGCACGTACATTGAGTATAGCAGTGTCCACATTTATGCCTCCAGTTATCAAATCATAGGCGAAAGCATTTGTGGTTGGATCCGAGAGAACCGAACTAATTCCATTCTCGCCTTCGATCGATTGCAGTTTGTACCAGTTTCTTTTGAAATCATTTCTGTAAGCCGTGGTCACTATGTTCAACAAACCTGGCAGCTCGAGGTAATGTTGCAATGACATCCTTCGTTGATCGGCATCCATGTTATCAACTTGCGACGCCTCATACCGTTGATATGGATCAGCGGAGAAATCTGCATCGGTCAAACCCAGGTAGGTCTCATTTGATTTTTCATCTGTTTGACCAATCATGAAGTTGAGCGATTGATAGTTCTTCGCTTCCTTATTTGTATTGACCCTGAGTTTTATCTGATAATCGCTCTTGTCAAATCCAGTGTCACCACCATTCGGTAGCGTTTTGAATCCGTCTGCACCATACTGATAGGTCTCAACTAGAAACCCAACATTTTTGTAGGAATTCCCCACACTTGCCTGAACGCTTCGATATCCAAAATTACCTCCTGAGATGCCGACTTTCCCAGCGAATTGATTTGGTATTGGCGTTGAAATAAAGTTGATTGCACCTCCGGTTGTGAAAGGGCCGAACCTGATTTGGCTGCTTCCTTTCATCACCTCAACTCCATTCATTCTTCCGACGGTAGGAAAGTAGTAGGCGGAGGGAGCAGCATAAGGCGCTGGTGCAGCTAGTATACCATCTTCCATTAATGTGATTTTAGAACTTCTTTCTAGTCCAGAGCCTCGAAGACCAATGTTTGGTCGTAGTCCAAACCCTTCTTCCTCTTGAATATTTACTCCAGGCACCATTTTCAGAATGTCATTCACGTTAGAATGTTGGTAGGTCTTTAGTTCCTGCGGCCCCAAATAGTCTACAGATCCAGGTATATCCTTTAGGCCTAAGCGCCCCAAGGAGAGGGTATAGCTTTCAACTACCAATTCTGGAAGTGTATTAAGATCTTCTTCCATTTCTATGTTCAACTCGATACTTTCAGTGATTGAAAGGGATCTCTTGATAGTGATAAGTCCCTCTGAGGACAGAACCAGTACATACTTTCCCTCTGGAATATCGGTGAGTTCCCAGAATCCTTTTGCGTTAGCAACAGTCCCATAAGAGGAATTTTCAAGAAAAACATAAGTGTTTGATATTCCCTTTTGGGAGTCCTTCAAACTAACCTTTCCCGATAGAGTGACCTGAGAAAATCCTTGCAAGAAGAGAATGCAGAGGGAAAAAAATAGTGTGGTTCTTAGCACCGTTCTTTATTTAGAATTATTTTAAATAAGAGTTAAGATGACAAGATTAAACTCTATTTAGAATTATTCCAAATAAGGAGAGTGAATAAACGTATGATTAAAATCAGTTCTGAGATTGGAGATGTTATTCAGTCTTTTGCTTGGCTATAAAATCCCAGAGAACAACCCCCATACTCACAGAAATATTGAGAGAGTGTTTAGTTCCATATTGAGGAATTTCTAGTACCGAATCGGCTTCTTCCACAACCTTGTCCTTTACACCAAACACCTCATTGCCAAACACGAAAGCATACTTCTTATCTAGATCAGGCTTAAAGTCTAATAGAGATTCACTTTCATCAGCTTGTTCGACGGCCGCAACGATGCATCCCTGATTTTTCAAATCGGACACCAGCGATTCAATTTCTTCAATGTGTTCCCAGTCTACCGTATCCTGAGCGCCTAGTGCTGTTTTGTTTATTTCTCGGTGGGGTGGAGTGGCTGTAATGCCACAGAGATAAATTTTTTCAACGCCAAAGGAATCGCTGGTTCGAAATGCTGAGCCAACATTCATAGCACTACGAACGTCGTCCAAAACGACGATACAATTAAGTTTTTCAGAACTTTTGAATTCTTCTGGCGATAGTCGGTTCAGTTCTTCGTTCTTAATTTTTCTCATGAAGTATTCGCATTAACATTGAGCAAAGATTTATAAGAATGAGCAAACATGTTGGATATATAAGAGTACTGAAGCTGATTATTCCGTATTTCTTTGTGGTAGGATTATTTCAAATTCTCGGATACTTGATTCTGGGTATCGACATATTTGGTGGAGAAAAGGCACAGTCGGACACTGACTTTCTTGTAATTCAGGTATTTGGACTCACTGGAACAGTTTTGATATTATGGCTCTTCAGAACAAAAGTTGACCGCGAAAAATTTGTGAGCCTAGGCTTTGTCGGGAATAAAATCTGGAGAGATGTGTTGATTGGGACCTTTGCAGGTGCTACTATCATTTTGGTTGGCTTTTTAATCTTACTGTGGATGGGAGAATTACGGTACGTCTCCTTTGAATTCAGTATTTCGAGATTCTTGACAGGGATGTCATTGTTTGCAGTTGTGGCAATAAATGAGGAATTACTCATGAGAGGTTACGTATTGAATAATTTTTTAATTTCTTTCAATAAATACGTTGCACTGCTTCTTTCAGCACTTCTATTTGCTATGATGCACTTTAGCAACCCAGAGTATTCATTGATTGCCTTTATTAATTTGTTTTTGGCTGGTGTTTTCCTTGGTTTGCCATATCTATTTAATAGAAATTTGTGGTTTCCTATTGCAGCGCACTTTAGCTGGAATTTTATTCAGGGAACTGTTCTTGGCTTTGAGGTGAGTGGTCAAAGTGTTTCGTCAATATTCAGACATAATTATGAGAATGCCACGATTTGGAACGGAGGAGGGTTTGGGTTTGAGGGCTCACTTATTAGTATTATTCTTCTGATAATGTCAATAATTACTTTACACATTTTATATAAGAGATTTTCTGATTAATGGCTGGCACTAGCACAAAAGGCATAGAAACTCCGCTAATGAAGCAGTACAATGCGATCAAAAGCAGGTACCCTGGAGCACTGTTGCTTTTTAGAGTTGGGGACTTCTACGAAACTTTTGGGGAAGATGCTGTTAAGGCAAGCAAAACCTTAGATATTGTTCTCACAAAGCGCGCGAATGGTTCCGCCTCAGAAATGGAATTGGCTGGATTTCCTCATCATTCCATGGACACCTATCTTCCAAAATTAGTACGAGCGGGCTATCGAGTGGCAATATGCGATCAGCTCGAAGACCCCAAAGGAGTCAAGGGGATTGTGAAGCGGGGAGTAACAGAATTGGTGACTCCCGGACTATCCCTCAACGATAATGTCCTAGAGCAGAAGAAGAATAACTATTTAGCCTCGCTTTTCAAGACAAAGGAAACATGTGGAATTGCTTTTCTCGACCTTTCCACTGGAGAGTTTATGGTTTCCTCGGGAAGCGACGAATATGTAGATAAACTAATTCAAGGGTTTCAACCTTCAGAAATTGTCTATGCGAAAAGTACTAGAGAATGGTTTCAAGAGCAGTACAGTGACAGCTACTCTTCGTATGCGTTGGAGGATTGGATATTTACTCAAGACTACGGCTATGAGAAATTAACCAGTCAGTTTAAAGTAAAAAATTTAAAAGGGTTCGGAATTGAGGATTTAAGCTCAGCCGTTATCGCAGCAGGTGCCGTCCTTTTTTACCTGGACGAGACAGAACATCGCCAGACAGAGCATATTGGCTCCATCTCACGGATTGATGAAAACAAGTATGTCTGGCTGGACAGATTCACGGTGCGAAACCTCGAGTTGGTTATGTCAACTCAGCCAGATGGTGTGTCGCTGCTTGACACCTTGAATGCTACGCTCACTCCAATGGGTGGTCGTATGCTCAGGAAATGGATGGTACTTCCATTGAAAAACAAAACGGAAATCGACGAACGTTTGAACATTGTTGAGACGCTAATTGAAAATGAAGAGCTAAGCGATCTTACGCAGGAACACCTGGAACAGATTGGTGATCTGGAACGACTGGCTGGAAAGGTGGCGACTAGCAGAATCAATCCAAGGGAGCTAATCCAGCTAAAAAAGAGCCTTAACAAAATCTTGCCTGTGAACGAAGCGATCAAGGCAGAGAAGTCGTTCAAAGGGTTTCACAAGGCGTTGGATCCATGCACGGAATTGATCAATCGGCTGGAAGAAGAATTGAATGAAGATGCTCCCCTTTTGCTTCACCTTGGGAACGTGATCGCAGATGGAGTTGATGAATCGCTGGATGAACTCAGAAAGATCTCTTCTTCTGGAAAAGGATATCTCGAAGATATTCGCAACCGAGAAATTGAGCGGACCGGAATTTCCTCATTGAAAATTGCCTACAATAAAGTCTTTGGCTACTACCTGGAAGTTTCGAATACCCACAAAGACAAAGTCCCTGAAGAGTGGATCAGAAAACAGACGTTAGTTAATGCGGAGAGATACATTACGGAGGAACTAAAAACCTACGAGGAAAAAATCCTGAATGCGGAATCACAGATTAGCGTAATCGAGCAAAACCTGTTTAATGAAATTGTCGCGTTCGCAAAAACCTTCATTGATAGCATTCAATTGAACGCAAGAGTCATTGCCCAGATCGATTGTTTATCTTGTTTCGCACATCAGGCTACGAAGCATAACTATTCCAAGCCTACCATTTCTGAGGATAAGGCTCTTGATATAAAAGAAGGTAGACACCCGGTGATTGAAAGGACGTTGGCCTCAGGGGAAGAGTATATTCCGAATGATATTTTTCTGGACAACGAATCGCAGCAGGTGATGATTATCACCGGGCCAAATATGGCTGGTAAATCTGCGCTATTGCGGCAAGTTGCCCTGATCACCTTGATGGCACAGATGGGAAGTTTCGTGCCAGCAGGATATGCGAAAATTGGATTGGTCGACAAGGTATTTACACGAGTAGGAGCTTCTGATAATTTATCTCGCGGCGAATCGACATTTATGGTGGAGATGACGGAGACGGCGAGCATCCTCAATAATTTAAGTGATCGCTCTCTTGTGCTGATGGATGAAATAGGAAGAGGAACAAGTACGTATGATGGGATATCCATTGCCTGGTCCATTGTGGAGCATATGCACAATCACCCAAAATTCAAAGCCAAGACTCTGTTTGCTACGCACTACCATGAACTGAATGAACTAGCCAAAGATCTGCCAAGGGTTAAGAATTTCAATGTGTCAGTGAAAGAGTTGGAGAACAAGGTGATCTTCATGCGAAAACTTGTGGAGGGTGGAAGTGAGCATAGTTTCGGTATTCACGTCGCACAGATGGCTGGCATGCCAAATGAGATTGTAATCCGTGCAAATGACATTTTGAAGCAATTGGAGAAAGAAAAACTTTCAGATTCCGATCAATCTCGGCAGAGGCTCTCAGAAATGAGCGTGGAACAATTCCAAATGAATCTCTTTGAAGCTGATCCACGATTCGAAAAAGTGCTGGACATTCTACGAAATGTGGACATCAATGCCACTTCGCCAGTGGAGGCTTTGCTCAGGCTAAATGAGATGAAGGAATTACTTAAAAATAAAACTTGATTCTTCCTTACGTCAGAATGACAAATGCGCAAATTCCATCGTTTTGCGATTGGAATTCTTTTTACTTATTTCATTGTGAAATTGTACGCAAGTGATAACTTTGCATTCCATTTCCAAATGAGGAAATATATTAGCGAGAGTAGCTCAGCTGGCTAGAGCACGACCTTGCCAAGGTCGGGGTCGCGGGTTCGAATCCCGTCTCCCGCTCACATGATTGTAGATTTTGAAGATTTACGATTTCAAGATTAAGGCCCGAAAGGGCCATTTCTTTTTAAGAAGAAATTTTGAATTAATCTAAAATTTTTAAATCCATAAATCTAAAATCAAGCCTGCCTTGGTGGTGGAATTGGTAGACACGCAGGACTTAAAATCCTGTGGCCGTTAGGCCGTGCGGGTTCAAGTCCCGCCCGAGGTACTTGATAACCAATAGGTTAGAAGCCTTCTAAGAGAAATTTTAGAAGGCTTTATTTTTTTCTGAATCCAATTGATATTTTAATGCGATTACTCATCCCTCAACGCATCTACAGGATTTGCCAATGCAACCCTAAGAGACTTGAAAATGGTCGTTGAAAATGCAATCAGAATGGAAGAAACAGCAGCAATCGCAAAAGGAGTCCATCCGATATTGGTCCTGTAAATGAAGTCTTTCATCCATTCATTCATGAGGTAGTAGGTCAGTGGAAATGCAATGAAACTCGCCACGCCAAGAAAAATCGCAAATTCCCTTGTGAGAAGTGTAGTCAGGTTTCTCACAGAAGCACCAAGTACTTTTCGGATACCGATTTCCTTGGATTTTTGCTCCACCGCAAATGAGATGAGACCGAACGTGCCCAAGCTCGCGATAAGGATTGCCAAAACAGTAAATATTTCAAATACCTGAGTGAATTTCTCTTCTGCTTTGTATTGCAACAAGACATCATCGGTTACGAAAGAATACTCGAAATCACGATTGGTTACAAAATCGCCATAAACCTTTTCAAGGTGTTCAAGCGCAGGTACCATTTGAGCACCATCTATACGTGCATAGGTCCAGAACAAAAAGCGGTCGGTCAGAACAAAAATAGTAGGAGGTATTTTTCGATGCAACGATTCAAAGTGGAAATCTTTTACCACGCCGATGGTATTAAGACGTGATTCGTTTAATCCGATCCATTTCCCGATTGGTTCTTCCCATCCCAGTTGTGCTGCGGCTGCCTCGTTGATGATGATTGAAGCGTTTTGATCTGATGGAAACTCTCGGGAGAAGCTTCTTCCCATAAGCATTTTTGCCTCTACGAGATCAAAAAAGTCATGATCTACACGGACAATCTTCATCGATTTTCTGGCCTCTTCGTCAACCTCCACATCCTGAGCGATATAGTGTGTGCTATTGTTAATCCATCCTGGAATACGCATGTGTGAGCTTCCCAGTCCAAGAACAGCCGGATGATTGGAAGCTTCTGTTTTGAAGGATTCCAGCTGGGCCCGTTCCATCGTCTGAAGCGGTATTGCAATTACCTGCTTTTCATTAATTCCCAGTTCTTTTTGCTGCAAGAATCGAAGTTGTTTGAACACAATGACAGTAGCGGCAATCAACGCAATCGAAATGGTAAATTGCACCACGACCAGTGCTTTCCTCATACTCAGTGACGATTTATCCGAATACTTCCAACCCTTGATGGACTGGCCTGCCTTGAAAGACGAAAGAACAAAGGATGGATAGCTACCTGCAATCAAACCAATAAATAGAAAGGCGATCGCCAATCCGAGGAGTAGTTCCTTTTCAAAAAAGGTAGACCAACGAATTGATTTGTTTGCAAATTCATTGAATTCAGGTAGAATAAGTAAGGAAAGTCCAAAGGCGATCAACAATGCCAAAAAGGTCATTACAAAAGATTCCAATAAAAACTGGTTGATCAGATTACTCCGCTTAGCACCCAAAACTTTACGCATACCTACTTCTTTTGCCCGACGTAATGACCTTGCAGTGCTGAGATTGATGTAATTGATGCACGCAATGAATAAAATAAATGCAGCAACGAAAGAAAAAATGTAGATGTTGGACATTTTCCCATTTGGTTCAAGCTCCAATCCAAGATCAGACTTTAGATGAATGTCAAGTAACGGCTGGAAAAACAGTTTAAAATTCCCAGAAGTCAGATAGTCAAGGTTATCGTCAATGAATTGCGGGAATCGTTCTTCAATCGTGGAGATATTCGCATCTTCCTTCATTCTGGCATAAACCCGTTGCGAATCCCATCCAACACTTCGGTACATAGAAGGAGGTGCGCTAAGCCGCTGGGTTTGGGGGGAAATCAAAATATCCAGATGAAAATGAGAATTCGGGGGCATGTCTTTCATGACTCCACTGACCTGAAGTTGGTACAAGGTGTCACTCACTTGAAGTGTCCTACCCACTACATCCGTATCTCCAAAATATTTTAGAGCGATACTTTCTGAAATGACAGTTTTGGAGGTCCCGTCCAAAACGCTTTGTCGGTCGCCAGAAATCAGAGGAAATGAGAATACTTCAAAGAAGTTCTTATCAACGTATGCAATTCTTTCTTCGCGAATCCGCTGTTCTCCATGCATGACAAACCCCTCAATACTCCGAATTCTGACTAATTCTTCGACCTCATTGAAATTAGTTTTGATGAGTTCTGCGGTTCGCCAGGAGTTGGAGGCGTAAGGCTCCCATTTACCTTCTCGCATGTAGGCTGCAGAAATGCGATAGATTCGATCGGCCTCCTTATGGAACTTATCAAAGCTGAGTTCATCGTTGATGAACAAATAGATTAGAAGACAGCAAACAAAACCCAAAATAAGGCCTGAAAGGTTGATCAGACTGAAGGAACGTTCCTTTCTGAACACTCTTAGTGATATTTTCAAGTAATTTCTAAACATATCGTAGTTATTGAGTTTTTGAGTTTTTGTGAAGGGTTTGATGACATTGACTCGCATGAATCGTAATACAGTCCAAGCAAAAGCTATTCTGGCCTTGAAGGCACCGTAATTCCTCACATCTTCATCGAATTTCTCATCCAGATCACCCAGAATTGATTCCTGTAACTCAGGTCTGGAATACCAGAGAAAAAAACTCTTGAATAGCTTTGGAGGTCTTGCGTTGCTCATGGCTCAGTACTCAATTGTGGAGTCAGTTTCCATAGCTGAATTCTGGCTTCCTTCATTTCCCGCAACAGTGCTTTCCCAGCGTTGGTTATTCTGAAGTAGCGTTTTCTGCGTCCACCCCGCTTTTTGGTAGCACCAGCATAATGAGATTCCAGATACCCTTTTTTCTCAAGTCGGTACAGAGTGACATGTACAGTACTGAGGTTCACTACTCTTCCTCTGTGTTCCTTCATTGCTGTAAGTATGGTATTACCATAGGCATCTTCGTCCAATATCAAAACAAGCGTCAGTATTAACTCCTCGAACTCTCCCAGAAAGTTGGTTCTCCCCATTACATTTGAATTTGTCAAAGAAATATACGGAGTATTTCTATTTAAGTTGTCAAAGAAATATAGGAAGCACTTGACAACTCAAAGTTTGGCAATACAGTCAATTGATTTTTCCGCAGGGGTGGCTCTTTTTTTGAGAAAAATTGTTTGCGTAGTTCTACCAAAATCAATCAGAAATTTCTTGCGTTGGTGCAAACGTTGCATTCTTCAACATATGTACCTACATTTAATTTCCATATAAATAACTGACCATGAAAGGAATTGTAGCAGCAAAGGAACCGATAGCCGTAGAGCTCGAAGCAGGTAAGACATACGCTTGGTGTTCATGTGGATCTTCCACCACGCAACCATTTTGCGATGGCTCTCATAAAGGAACTGAGTTTGTACCTAAAGTTTTTCAAGCCGAAGAAACAAAGACTGCCTACATGTGTCAATGCAAGCAGACAGAAAACCCTGGATTTTGTGACGGCACGCACAAGGCCCTGTAACTTAAAATTGTTTTCTTCTAGTCAGATTCAGATTGCTCCCTAGTGATTTCTTAATCTGTATATAGAGGCCTGCTACACGTGATGTGGAACCAAATCATTCTTGGCATTAGGGTTGTCTAAAAAAGGGACTGCCTTATGGTGCAATAGTGACTTGGAAACCAAATGAACCTACAATAAATCAAATCCAACCTTGACCTCAGGTGGGAAGTTGTTAGCAAGGCTGAACGAAAATTTGCAACGACACCATTCCTTGGCTTGAAGGATCCTGAGGAAATCAAGGCCGCGTTAGATGGACACTTCCCCTCCTCATCACAACTATTGATACTGTCCTTTCTGACTTTGAATCCCAAATACTTCCATTCCTAAATCGAAATACAGACGTGAGGTTCGGAGCCTATATAACCGGAAGTGATACCCGAGTTTCGGCATTTGCAGAATTCATTAAAACATTTTTCAACTTTTTCTGTTTTGAGTAGTTTATTTTTAGTTAGTTCAAACGCCACTAAAATATGACTGCCACTACAGAGATTGACCAGATTAAAATTGTCTGGGAACAGAAAACCAATTACTGACATCCGAGTAAATATATGATTGAATAATTTGATCTAAGAAAAATGCAATTGGTGGGGATTAATCCCCACCAATTTGATGATGTTTAAAGTGACAAAACTTG
>Ga0316189_10000057_pt1 | contig 97866 bp, 78 predicted proteins | sample LowCovwburrow_MG_FD_204930 | JGI IMG/M metagenome (GOLD analysis project Ga0316189, IMG submission 204930) | Coastal sediment microbial communities from Maine, United States - Lowes Cove worm burrow | ecosystem: Environmental > Aquatic > Marine > Coastal > Sediment | place: USA: Maine... | reverse complement strand
TCATCAGGAAAACGCTCCGCAAATTCAAAAATGCTTAGGCTTTTATACTTTTGCTCCATGATTTTACTACTTTATTTAGCTTTACGCTAATATAATTAGTATTTCTTAGATGCCTACTTCAAAAAAAGAATTACTAGTGATCAATGGCGGTGGAATTGCTGGCGACATTGGATATGGAATTGGCTATGCCGTCGGATTTGTAGGAGCACTTCTTATTTGGCCAGCTGCAGCCTTCATCGCTGCTTATTCCTAATGACTATAAAATGAAATGAAAGTTCATCTGTATATATATATATATACAGATGAACTCTCATTGAGCTAATTATGATCAAGTTACCTAAACTTTCTATATTAATCTACGTCATCTTAGTATTCAGTTCCATTCTCGTCTTAATGGACATTAGGGCTACTCAAAGAGACATTTTATCTACCATTATAATCCTTGGGATTTGTGTTTATTCGGGATTTGGAGTTCTCGCTGGTTGGGATCTCCTTACATTCGCATTTGAACTCAAAGTCCCAAAAATAATTTTACCAATATATTTAGGACTTAAATTCTATCTATCAATCTATATCGGATTATTTTATCTCCCAATATGGGTTGTTAAAAAATAACATTAAGCAAAATTTAATTTTAACCCCCTTGTGCAACCTGTATTCAAGTTCTTTTGAAACACTCTTTGATTAAAATACTATCATTAGAATCTGAAGTAGAAAAAGGAAAAAGACTTAAGGAATGCAGTAGAATATTTCTTTCAGTTCTAGCAATACATATCATCTTCACTACAATCGGTCTAATTGCAGCCAAGTTCGACCTTTACATCAAAAGCAAGCACCCAAATTCGGTACTAATAGAAAATACCGAAGACTGGCAAGCTCTGTTTTTGATCTTCTTTAGCTCTACCATCATTCATCCTTTAACTGAGGAACTTTCATTTAGATTTTCAAATTCTATTCAATCAAATCAAGTTTTGCTTGGCTTTTGTTTTATGTCAGCTTTTGTTTTGACACTATTCTTTGATTTAAATGAGCTATTATTCACTGCGAAAATCCCATTTAGTCTCTTCATTATCGGACTAGGGTTAGCCACATATCTTCTATTGCGTATTGTTGTTCCACAACATAAATTCTCAACATCTGGGTTATTTATTATAATAATACTTTCGAATTTAGTTTTTGCACTGGTACACCTTAACGTTAATTCTACGCAAGAGAATTTGCTAGGGTATTTTATTATTTTATTTCCATTTTTTTTCGTTGGTTGTTTGTATAGCTATGCTAGAATTACGATGGGGTTTAGCTATGCTTTTCTTTGTCATGCGATGAATAACGGGTTTTTCTTTTTTTTAAACCTCATAATGAAATGATTGCATAATTCCTTCATTGGATTCGAGCTTGCAGCCCATACCTTAAATCAATCTCAAGCAGAACCAAGTTCTCAGTTTCAAAGCACGTCATTTACAATTTCTCCCTTATAAATAATATCTTCGCTATCAACCTAGCCGAGTGAAAAAAAGGAGGAAACATAGTAAATGTCTGAACTGCGGTCAAAATCTGCATGATAGCCACAACTACTGTTCAAATTGCGGTCAAGAAAACACCGACAATGAGCTTAGTATCGGAATACTTTTCCGAGAGTTCCTTTCGAATTTTTTGTCGCTAGACTCCCGGTTTGGAAGAACGCTAAAACCATTTCTTTTCAAGCCTGGAAGAATCACCAACTCTTTCAACAATGGGATGCGTGTGTTTTATGCTCACCCGGTTCGCTGGTATCTGGTTGTTAGTCTGATTCATTTTTTCTTTTTCATTCGTGTCATTGACCCCAGTGAAATCAAAGGAAGAAGCTTTGTGATGAATTCTGACTCTGAGGAATTGACAACTGCTGAATTTGACAGTCTCTATCATTTACCTGATTCGCTTCATGAACAAGAAAATTGGCCTATCTCCGGCCATTATTTTGTGATGATTGACAAAATGAATCAAGAAGGTGACCTTTCTCCTTCTGAAATTTTAGATTCCCTAAGACTCGACGGCCTACCATTTATGGAACGGATTGCCACCCGACAAATTATCAAGATTAACCATGAGTCGTCCGCTAGTTTGACGCAATATATGTTGAGGCAAATTCCACTAGCCATGTTTTTTATCTTACCCATCTATGCCTTTATTCTAAAACTGTTCTTTTGGCGAAAGGGCTTGTACATAAGGCACCTCGTCCATGCACTACACATTCACTCCTTCTTCTTTTTCATCATGTCCATTGGATGGATCTTGGTTCTAATTTTCGGGGATGAAACGAGCGACATAGTACCTCCTATCATGGCTCTGATTGGAGCTGCTTACATATTACTTAGCTTCAGGAATATCTACGGTGTAAAATGGATTTGGACCATATTCAGGTTCTTCATGGTAGGTACTTTCTACTTCTTCGTGCTCTCATTTGCAATGATAGCAGCGGTAATCATCTCTTTCGTGTTCTTTTAGAGAAACTAATAAATCCATTAGTGACCTGAATCAATACTACTATCCCACACAAGAGGTGATTAATCGCAAAACACCCCTGAAGTCCCCTCAAGGGGACATGTAGTACTAAGATCGTTCCACAACTTGCATTACTTCACTTTCTTTCCATGCTTCATCACCATGTCCACGTCCTGCAGTAGACTGATGTAACGAAGGACGTCTCCTTTCACTGCAATAATATCAGCATATTTCCCCTCACTGATAGTCCCATAATCTTTGTCGACACCCATCAAAACCGATGGCCAGTAGGTCGCTCCCCGAAGTGCGTACATTGGGTCGAAACCAAACTCGTTTACCCATACGTCCAGTTCATTCCATGTTGACTGGCTATGAAATTTCATAGGAATACCACTATCAGTCCCAATCAGCAAAACAACACCAGCCTCACGAAGTTGATTTATTTTGGTCGCCAAGGTTGGTCGTCGAACCGGTGTAAGTTGAAAGTAAGGAAGTCTTTCAGGGTACTTGAGGGAATTCGTGATGTCCTGAATGACTGTATCTGGAAGTCCAAGATGCCAGGAATCATTATCTAGTTTTTCGGGATTATCCCGAACATATTCATAGTTGTAAAGTCCCTCAATCGTTGGGGTCCAGAACAAAGGCCCTTTATTCATTTGGGCTGTTCGCTCCTTGAGCATTTCCATTACATCATCCGGATAGCGAGGAGATGATGACAATCCAGTATGCTCAAAACAGTCGACTCCTGCAATCAATCCTCGCCTAATCTCTTCCGGACGATGCCCATGCGCCACAACTGTTAATCCGTTGGCGTGCGCTTCATCTACCACTGCTTTTAGCTCGGCCATAGTCATCTGATCCTGATCGATCAGCTTGATACAATCGACTCCAGCATCTGCTAGTCTTTTTACTTTGGCTCGCGCATCTTTATCACCATTCACACCCCATCGAAAGTCCTCTGTACCAGGATATGCTTTCTTCTGGATGAATGGTCCTGACATGTACAAGGTCGGCCCGGGGATTTCGCCTTTATTAATTCTATCTCTCACACTCAGGCTTTCTTCCAGCGGTCCGCCAAGATCACGTGCGCTCGTAACACCTGCCATAAGCAGTTGATGTGCAGAAGAAGGCATAATCACATCCTTTAGCAGCGGCGGATACGTTTTGTCCCAGTAAGAATAATCACTATGGCCGTTGATCATCAGATGAACATGCATATCCCATAACCCTGGCAGCACACTCATTCCTTCTGTTGAAATCACTTCAGCTCCTTTGGGTATCTCCAAACTTCCAATTTGCCCAACGGCTGTGATTCGCTCTCCATTAATTATGACGATACTGTTCTTGATTGGGTCACTTCCAAATCCGTCGATGAGTGTCCCTCCCACAAGCACCTTTACTTGCCCAAAAAGAATGAGGGCGGGAAATACAAGAAAAGTTGAAATGATATACTTTTTCATTTGGTTAGATTTTAAATCAAATTAATGAATTGCAAGCCAATCACCAGCTACCATCAGCTTGAAATCGTCACATTCTATTTTGAAATAATTTCAATAAAGGGGACTTTATTCTGATATAACTAAAATAATCAGCTTCAAATACCAAAAAATTACGGCTAACCAAGAGTTTATTCTACCTAGTAATTCTACTTTTGGCGGCTCAATTTTATGCGAGTAAGAAAATATGATAATTCTAAAATTTGGTGGCACTTCAATGGGTTCAGCGGCAGCCATCAAATCAATAAAACCCATACTAGAGAGTAGACTAAAACAGAGTCAATTGCTTGTCATTGTTTCCGCAATGAGCGGAGTTACAAACCAATTGATCGAAGCAATTGAACTAGCCAAGAATGACGATGTAGGTTATGACAACATTGTTGCCAGAATAGAGCAGGCTCACCTTGACACACTAGAAGAGCTCACCAATGAACAACCAGTAGAAACAGTTACTGAAATCAAACAAATACTCACTGAATTGAGAAGTGTGCTCAATGGAATTCATGCTCTGAAAGAGGCTACCGTAAAATCTCACGATACTGTATCAAGTACAGGAGAAAGACTCTCATCTGTGATCATTCACAAATATCTGCAGTCAATATTCGCGGAAGTAACTCTCATGGACCCTAGAGACATCATCACATGCTCGACAGATCAGGGCAATGTGTTAATGAAAGAGAGTATGGAAAAAGCAAAGAGCCAATATTCCACACTAACGAAATTAAATCTTTGCCCTGGATTTATTGCGGGAGATGAGGCTGGTAGGCTGGTGACGCTCGGACGAGGAGGCTCCGATTATTCTGCCGCCTTGTTTGCTAATTTCTATTACGCTGACTTGCTAGAAATATGGTCGGACGTAGACGGCCTAATGACAGCTGATCCGCGATTGGTCCCCAACGCGAACCTCATCGATAATCTCTCATACGAGGAGGCACTTGAATTGTCTCATTTTGGAGCAAAAGTGATTTATCCTCCCTCCATCCAGCCTGCGATGAGTAGGGATATTCCAATTAAAGTAAGGAATACATTCAATCAGAAAAATTCGGGTACATCAATTATTCGAGGTTACAAAGATGACTTTATCGTCCGGGGAATATCGAGCATCAAAGGCATTTCTCTCTTAAACCTGAAAGGAGTAAGCATGGTCGGCATCCCAAATTTTTCATATCGCCTGTTTCAAGCCTTGTCGGAAAATCGGATAAATGTCATCCTTATTACCCAGGCATCCTCTGAACATACTATTTGCATTGGCATCGAGTCTCAAGATCATTCTCTGGCTGAAAAAGTGATCAACAAAACTTTTTTTTATGAAATAGAAGCTAAAAAAATTGATCCCATCAAAGTCGAAAATGAGCTGGCAATTGTCGCTCTTGTAGGTGCTAATATGAAAGATCAGGTAGGTATTGGTGGACAGTTGTTTAGTGCGTTGGGACGAAATGGCATTAGTTCAAAAGCAATCGCTCAAGGATCTTCGGAGCGGAATATTTCTGTGGTCATCGCGGAAAAAGACCTGACCAAAACGATCAATTCTCTGCACGAAACATTTTTCGAAAACGAGCTGAAGCGCATTAATCTATTTATGGTCGGAGTTGGGAACGTTGGTAAATCCCTGCTTAGCCAGATTAAAAAACAGCAAGATTTTTTACGATCGGAACATCATCTTGACCTCCAAGTCATCGCTCTCGCCAACTCAAGAAAAATGGTGATAGATACGGAGACCAAAGGAATCAACTTAGCTAACTGGGAAACTGAATTGAAAAATGGAATTGACTACTCGATTGAGTCTTTCATTTCAGAAATAGACAGTCTCAACTTGAGGAATAGCATTTTTCTAGACATCACAGCTTCACAAGAAGTAGCTGGAAAATATGCTGACATTCTCAAAATGAGTGTTTCAATCGCGACCCCCAATAAGATTGCAGCAACCGCAAGTCAGGACAGCTTTTCTACCTTGAAACACCTGGAACGAAAATACAAAGCACAGTACCTGTTTGAAACCAACGTATGTGCAGGGCTTCCTGTCATTTCTACTTTGAGAGATCTTGTTAAAAGTGGAGATAAAATTCACAAAATTGAAGCAGTACTATCTGGCACATTGAATTTCTTATTTAATAATTATGATGGCGTCAATAGCTTCGCCAGCATTGTAAAACGAGCAAAGGACGAAGGCTATTCCGAGCCCGACCCAAGACTGGATCTTTCTGGGGAAGATGTCCGCAGAAAGATCTTAATCCTGAGTAGAGAAAGTGGACATCACATGGAAATGATGGATGTCGCTGGTGAATCCTTTGTTCCAGAACATTGTATGAATGCGGAAACGGTTGAGGAATTTTTCAATCGATTAGAAGATGAAGAGGATCATTTCAGGCAACTTTATGAAAAGTCACAACAAGAAAATAAGAAGATTCGATATGTTGCACAATTTGAAGATGGAAAAGCTAAGACTTCCTTACAGTTTGTAAACAGCGATCATCCTTTTTACAATCTTGAGGGCAGCGATAATATTGTCCTTTTCTTTACAGATAGATACTCCCAACAGCCACTAGTGATTAAAGGTGCAGGCGCAGGAGCGGAAGTCACGGCATCAGGGATTTTTGGAGACATTATGAAAATATCATCAGCAAATTAGACATGGAAGAAATTAAAGTTTTTGCGCCAAACACCGTTTCCAACATTGGCTGTGGCTATGACGTTCTAGGGTTTGCATTAGAAGGCTTTGGAGATGAAATAACCGTAAGCAGAAGAAGTGATTCCAACTTGGTCATTCAAAACATCCAGGGAGCCCGTTTGCCGAAGGACTCAACAAAAAATGTAGCTATTATCGCAGTCAAAGCTCTTTTAAGCTCGCTTGGCGACAAAAGTGGGTTTGATTTTTCAATTAAGAAAGGTATTCCTCCAGGCAGCGGACTGGGATCTAGCGCATGCAGTTCTGCTGGAGCCGTGTTTGCCATCAATGAGCTACTCGGAAATCCATTCTCTCTGGAAGACCTGATCCCCTTCGCTATGGAAGGGGAGCGGTCTAGCTCTGGGCAGGCACACGCCGACAATGTGGCTCCTTCCCTACTGGGTGGTTTTATCGCCATCAGAAGTTATGATCCGCTTGATATTTTTCACATTCCATTTCCTGACCAGCTGCAAGTAGTCATCATTTTTCCACAGGTTGAGGTAAAAACAGAATACGCAAAGAAGATACTTCCACAAAAGATCAGCCTCGCTGACGGCATTCAACAATGGGGAAATATGGCAGGACTTATTAGTGGCTTGATGAGCGACGACTTTGATCGCATCGGAAGATCGCTGCACGACGCTGTCGCCGAACCAGTGCGCAAAGCGCTAATTCCGCACTACGACGAAGTAAAGGAAACGGCATTGAACAACGGTGCCATTGGGTTCAATATTTCAGGGTCAGGGCCAAGCACATTTGCTCTGACTAATGATCCAGAAAATGCTAAGAAAATAAAGGAAGCTTGTCATTATATCTATGAGAAAAACGGCATCCAGGTAATGAGTTTCCTATCACCAATAAGCGCCAAAGGAGCACATGTTTTATGAAATTCTATAGTACCAATAATCGATCATTGACAGTCTCATTCAGGGATGCAATATTCAATAGTCTTCCTCTCGATAACGGATTGTATTATCCTGAGGAAATACCCACGCTAGAATCGAGCTTTATTGCAGATCTTAAATCGAAATCTAAGGAGGAGATAGCATTTGAAATCGCGGGAAGCTTTATTGGAAATGAAATCCCAAAAGAAGATCTAAGAAGCATTATAGAAGAAACGGTCAACTTTGATTTCCCACTTGTTGAAGTTGAAAATGGGATTCATGCACTTGAACTCTTTCATGGACCAACCTGGGCATTCAAAGATCTTGGTGCTCGATTTCTTTCCAGATGCATGCGTTACTTCATAAACAAGAATGAAAAGACCATACATATTTTAGTTGCTACTTCGGGCGACACAGGGGGCGCGGTGGCAGCTGGATTTCATGGAGTAGAAGGAATTGAGGTGACCATCCTGTATCCAAAGGGAAAAGTGAGTGCGCTTCAAAAGAAACAGCTGACGACATGGGGCGATAATATTCGAGCACTGGAAGTTGATGGCACTTTTGATGATTGTCAGAAGATGGTGAAAACTGCTTTTTTAGACAAGGAACTGAATGAACAACTATCGCTCTCTTCTGCTAATTCCATCAACATTGCACGACTGATTCCACAGACGTTTTACTATTTCTTTGCCTTTCAAAAACTTGCAAGCTGGGAGAATGTCGTAGTTTCTGTTCCATCAGGCAACTACGGAAATCTTAGCGCTGGTCTCTTTGCAAAAAATATGGGACTGCCCATTTCGCGTTTCATTGCAGCAAGCAATGCAAATAAAGTCGTACCCGACTACTTAAAGACAGGCGTCTATCAACCGAAACCTTCGATAGAGACCTATGCCAATGCCATGGATGTTGGCGCTCCAAGCAACTTCACACGTATGCTGGAGTACTTTGACGGAAACGTCGAAAATATGCGATCACTGATTTCTGGATTTAGTTTGTTGGATTTTGATATTTTAGAGACTATGCGGCATTGCAGGAATGCGAATGAGTACATCCTTGATCCACACGGAGCAATTGGATATCAAGCGTTAAAAGAAGGGTTGAGGGATAACGAGACTGGTATATTTCTCGGAACTGCCCACCCTGTCAAATTCATAGCTATTTTGGAAAAGGCATTTGATAAGCTACCAGACTACGAATCAAAAAGAAAAGCTTGGGAAAGTAAACAATCCAAGTTTCAATCAATCTCAAACTCCTACGATGACTTCCGTATGAATCTGATAAGCGAATAGATCTCATTTCCCAAACATCTTTTTTAATTTACCGAACAAGAAAATGGAAAATTCAAATAAGAAGAATCATCTAAAAGATCCCGAGTATATCATTGCCTATGCCATTGCATTGATAAGCATTTGCGCCCTCGTTGTTTCCATCTTACAAACCAGAATAATGTCCGAGCAGAGAGGCCTGATGCATGAACAAGCAAAAGCGGCAGTTTGGCCAAGGATTAGCTTGGGGGTTTCCAAGTCTCACTCCCAGGAAAACAGTCAAATTATTGACTACAAAATTTACATGAGCAATGCGGGTGTAGGCCCAGCCATTGTCAAATTTGTTAAGGTTTCCTTCGAGGGAAAACCTGCGAGTAATTGGGGTGAGCTTTTTGACTATTTTGAAATGCCAGAAAGCACCCCAACCTATATATCAAATTCCGACATCAGTCAAAATATCGTTCGAGCAGGTGATGACGTTCGTGTGCTCGGACTGACAGACAATCTTCCGCTAGCGCAAGTGTATTACGAGCATGCTGACAAGATAGAATTTGAAATTTTCTACGAGTCCATTTATGGAGACATGTGGAAGTATAGCAAGAAGGCAGAAAATGAAAGTACTGAGTTGCTTACTACTATTCCTGAATTCGCGGAAGAGGAGGGCTTCATTGATTGAGAAGCGTGTAAACGCTAGCTCAGCTCTCCAGATAAACCCACACCAATGGAACCTCAGTTTGAACAAACATTTGACAAAGAAGATTTCTCAGAAAATCAGTTGAAAGGTGGTGACTACGAGTGTTGTACTTTCTCTAATTGCGACTTTTCAAATGCTGACCTATCTGAAACAAAATTCATGGAATGTGAATTCACGAGTTGCAACCTAAGCAGCATCGCTCTTATTCAAACGGTGTTTCAGGACGTGAAATTTATGGATTGCAAAATGCTGGGGCTGCATTTCGAGGATTGCAGCGATTTCGGTCTTGCATTTACCTTCAAAAATTGCTTGCTTAACCACTCCTCCTTTTACAAAACAAAAGTGAAAAAGATCATTTTTAAGAACTGCCAACTTCAAGAAGTGGATTTTACAGAATCAGATCTAACAGAGGCAATTTTTGATAATTGCGATCTTTTCAATGCAACTTTTGATCGTTCGATTCTTGAAGAGGTAGATTTTAAATCCTCCTTCAACTACGTTATCGATCCTGAGATCAATCAAATCAGAAAGGCAAAGTTTTCTTTGTCCGGGATATCGGGGCTACTTGTCAAACATGAAATTGAAATCAGTTGAGATCGTCAGGCTAGAAATGCATCGAAAGCCTCACCAATTTTTTCTACTTCCTGATCTCCTATTTCAGTTGAGACAAACAATGTTTCGAACTGCGAGGGAGCCAGATAAACACCATCTTCCAGCATATGACGAAAGTACTTGCCAAAAGCCTCGGTATCGCAGCTCTTTGCTGATTCAAAATCATTGACATTTTCTTCAGAGAAGAACAGGCTAAACATGCTCCCAATCTGATTGATGCTAAAATCCAGTCCTTTCTTCGCTATTGCCTCCTTATACCTTTCGACAATCTTCTTAGTGGTCAAATCCAATTGAGAATAGATTTCTGGGTTTGAGTTTAAGTGATCAAGTTGCGCATAGCCAGCTGCCATTGCAACCGGATTACCAGAAAGTGTGCCTGCTTGATACACAGGCCCTTGAGGTGAAACAAAATCCATCACATCCCTCCGGCCACCATATGCGCCAACGGGCATTCCTCCCCCAATGATTTTACCCAGCGTTGTTATATCTGGTTTTACATTGAATATTTCTTGCGCACCACCTTTAGCCAATCTGAACCCCGTCATCACTTCATCAAAAATCAAGAGAATTCCATTGTCATCACACGTCTTTCTTAGCCCATCTAAGAAACCCTTAGCTGGCAGTACGCATCCCATATTTCCCGCCACAGGTTCTAAGATGATCGCCGCAATTTCGTTTTGATTTGCTGCAACAACCTCATTGACTTTTTCCAAATCATTGAAAGGTGCAAGGAGCGTGTCCTTTGCTGTTCCGGCAGTCACTCCAGGGCTATCCGGTGTACCCAATGTAATGGCTCCACTTCCAGCGGATATAAGAAAAGAATCTCCATGACCGTGGTAGCATCCTTCAAATTTCAAGATCTTATCGCGCTTGGTGAATCCTCTTGCCAATCTAATCGCGGACATCGTAGCCTCTGTTCCAGAGTTTACCATCCGTACTTTTTCAATGGAAGGAACCATATCCGCAATCAACTCAGCTACTTCCACTTCTCTTCGAGATGGTGCGCCAAACGACGGTGAATCCTTGACTGCCTTCAAAACAGCCTCCTCAATGATTGGATTTGCATGTCCCAAAATCATAGGACCCCAAGAGTTGATCATGTCAATGAAGGAATTTCCGTCCTCATCGAACATGTAGGCACCTTTTGCTCTTGTAATAAACAATGGATCTCCTCCTACAGCCTTGAAAGCACGTACTGGAGAATTTACACCGCCTGGTATGCAGTTTTTGGCACGATCGAAAAGTGCCTTACTTACTTCAATCTTCATTCTGATATCTCTCCTGAACTATTTTCAAATCTTGAATGGTGGTAATTGGGACTATTTGATTGTCTTTATAGGAACCAAAGAAGAGTCCTTCCATCAAATAACCGTCTCTGGCCTCGCCAGCTAAAAGGCCTCTCTGAAAGTATTTCCCATGTTCTGCAAACATATTCCCAACCTGCATGATCAGCTCAAAACCAAGCAGATGGTATTCCGAAGGTTCCGTCCAGTACTTTTTACGAATTTTATCTCTAATCACTTTTGTGGGGTCTTCCTTAAAATAGGAAGTGTTTATAAGCGAAACGTTCAGCCTCTCAAGTTGACTGTAGGACACCAGCTTAAAATCCAACCATTCACTATAGCCAACCACACCAATACTATCTCCTCGAACATCTGTAAGGCTGATGATATTGTTGGCTAAGAGGTTGTTGGATGTCGCAGCGAAAATATGCCCAATGGTATCTTGTGGTATCGTATACCTCATCTCGTAGTACTGAAGCTTATCCTCTCCCTCCAAGTTTCTGATTGGTCGCCCTGTAATTGTATCTTTTTTGACTCTCGTGCGAACGTACCGGTTGGGAATCAGCGTGATCGAGTCAATTTCCTCTTGTGATAACGTATCCAAAAGGCTTTCGTATTGCTCTGTGAAATCTACCTGAAGTTGTAGTGCTCCGTCTTTCTCGAGTTCATCAAACAGGACAATATCAAAACTATCCTCCTCCAAAACCTTTTTATAAGCCTCTGCAATAATAAGGTCCCGTCCAGACTCGAAGAAAATCATCGCACGCTTGTTCTTTGTAAACTTCTTTGTGGCGTATTCCCCAGCCCTTTTTCCCTGTGTTTCGTACGATGGCTTAAAAAGATAAGCAAGCCTATTGTCAGCGATTATCTCTCCATTGGAAGAGAGTGGGTTTATCATCGGTATTTCCCTCCGTCTTGAGTATGCCGTGATTATTTCATTAGGCTCAGAATAAAGAGGGCCAATGATCAGGTCAGATGAATCGAGATATCCATTGTTTGCTATCTGTCCTGCTTTGTAGCCCAATTTTTTAGTATCATATGGAAACAGCTCCAACGAAATACCTGCACTATCGAGTGAATCTCGAGCCAACATCATCCCTTGATACAAGTCGAAAATAATGCTGTTCCTGATAACAGACTGTGGGTTTTGAAGCGAATCAAACATGAATGGAAGTACCAGGGCAATCCCGTACTTTTCCTTCTCTACCTTCGGCATATCCCACAGAAAATCTGCTGCATCAAAGTTGAATTTATCGGAGACAGCCAGGAGCTTCTCATGATCTCGTTCCTCATACGATTGGTTTGTAAGAGCCTGAAAATACAAAACAGCCAGCAATTCGTTTTCCTGATTCGCTTCATACAACTGATCAAGTTTCTGAAGATCAAGGTTATTCTTTGCTGTGGTTAGGAGAGGTTTTTTAAGGTCTGCTGATAATTTCTCAGCGTACTTCACCCCATCCAGGTAGCGCTTTTCCTCAAACGAAAGTTTTGCAATCCAGAAATTTACTTCGTCGTTTCGATCCCACTTCGGATACTTCTGCAGAATCTGTTTCCACATGCTAAGAGCAGCAACAGGAACTTGCTGATGGTATGCCGAAAGGCCATAATAGAACGAGGCATACGCTCCAAATACAGGATCATTCGTCAGGTTTAGGAAGCTGCCCATCGCATCACGATAATTTTCCATTCCGAATTGACGCTTTGCCTCCAGGTACTCAGACTGGTTGGACTGAGTAAACGCTGCAGTAAAGACACATAAGAAAATAAATAATGATAGTATACGCACGGCTGGTACTCCTAATTGAGAATTGAAAATTAAGAATTAAGAATTAAAGATCGTCTATTATTGAAAATAATCGAATGCTTGGAATAAATACAAAATGCGCTGAAATTCAGACTCATTGTCAATTTCAAATTCTTAATTGTCAATTATTCTACTCCCACTCAATGGTTGCTGGTGGTTTCGAGCTTATATCGTAAACGACTCGGTTCACACCCTTCACTTGATTTATGATCTGATTAGATATTTTTCCAAGGAATTCGTAGGGTAAATGAACCCAGTCGGCAGTCATTCCATCCAGACTCGCCACCGCTCGCAAAGCAACGACGTTCTCATAGGTTCTCTCATCTCCCATTACCCCCACTGATTGAACGGGAAGTAGCATGGCTCCTGCCTGCCACACTTCATCGTACAGTCCTTCAGTCTTCAGCCCATTGATGAAAATGTGATCAACTTCCTGAAGAACTCTAACTTTCTCTGGCGTAATGTCACTCAAAATTCGAATTCCAAAGCCTGGACCAGGAAATGGGTGTCTTCCTAAAATAAAATCAGGAATGTCCAACGTCTTACCTACCCTTCGCACTTCATCCTTAAATAGCGTATTTAGCGGCTCAACCACTTTCAGGTTCATCTTCTCTGGTAGTCCGCCTACGTTATGATGAGACTTGATCGTCACTGAAGGCCCATTGACAGAAACAGACTCAATCACATCGGGATAAATCGTTCCCTGCCCCAGCCACTTTACATCTTCAATCTTGTGTGCCTCTTCATCAAAAACTTCAATGAACACCCGGCCAATGATTTTTCGCTTCCCTTCTGGATCGGACTCACCTTCCAACTCCTTATAGAATCGATCCTTTGCGTCAACCCCTTTTACGTTCAGACCCAGACCTTCATATGATTTCAAAACGTCTTCGAATTCATTTTTTCGCAAAAGTCCATTATCAACGAAAATGCAGTAAAGATTCTCTCCTATAGCTTGATGAATAAGTATCGCAGCAACAGAAGAATCAACTCCGCCCGACAGCCCAAGAACTACTTTATCATCGCCAAGTTTACTCTTAAGCGCTTGAACGGTGTCCTCCACAAAAATATCTGGTGTCCAATCCTGATGTGCATCGCAGATATGTACAACAAAGTTTCTTAGTACATCCTTTCCTTGAATGGTGTGCGTCACTTCGGGGTGAAATTGGATGCCATAGGTTTCCTTTCCAACTACTTTAAATCCAGCCACAGGAATTGTGGCAGTTTTAGTAATAAGCTCAAAGTTCTCAGGGAGTTCAGTGATTGTATCTGCATGCGACATCCAAACCTGAGTTTCTACTTCGATTTCCTTCAGAAGCTCATAGTGTGAATCCACCTCACTCAGATTTGCTCTGCCATACTCTCGATGATCTGATTTGGCTACCGTACCTCCATAGTTCTTCACCAAAAGCTGTGCTCCATAGCAAATGCCCAGGACCGGAAGATCACCAAACTGGTCGGTATCGACATCAGGCGAACCTTCATCTAGTACCGAACAAGGGCCACCCGACAAAATGACTCCTTTGATATCGGGACTGATCTCGAAATGATTAAAGGGATGAATTTCACAGTACACGTTTAGCTCTCGTACTCTTCTTCCAATAAGTTGGGTGTATTGAGAGCCAAAATCAAGGATCAGAATCTTGTCTTGCATCACGCAAAATTACAGGCATTGATTGAGATTATCGGAGAAAAAAAAGGACTGCACGTCACATGCAGTCCCAACCTTAAGTATCAGGTATCAAACTCCCTCACTCCTCAACTCTCTCACTCATTTGCAGGTCAAAAGTAGATTTCTCAAGGATAGTGATGATCAGTTATTGGTTAAACAACCAAATAAGCTCGTTAGAACAATCAATTGGCCAGTTGATCAATCCCTCGTAAGGGGGAATCCTTTCAAAGGACAGAAGTGTGGGCTACCAAAACGTGGTAGCCCCACCTCATGTCACTGGTTGATATAAAGCAACAGTATGAAAAGGACTTAGTCATGCTACTTTGCGATATTTTTCAGAATATTAACACCTTCCAAATTTGAATTCTCCACAACACCAACCGCTCTGGGATTGGCCTTTATCATATGCAATAAGATCTTCTTGCTTATCAAAAAACTTGGGTTCGGTTATTTTACCCTGAAAAACCAACGTCAAGTAATACTTGTTCAATTGCTCTCCTGTGAGGTTGAAAAGACCTTTCGCTATTTTTTCTCCCAGCGTTGTAGAAGTATCCATTAGTGCCAATTCAACCTTTGATCGGTCTGACCACCTTGTTCTTTTTGCATAGACGGTTGCACGAGCAATACTGGGAGACATAGTTGTACCCTCCTTGTTGTCCATGTTGGTAACCAGAACTAATTCACTTTGTCCCATCGAAGAGAAAGAAAGCGAGCTGATCAGGAGTACAAGAGCAGCTTTGAGTATATTATTTTGTAATGTTTTCATATCTATATTCTTAGGCTATTTTAAAATCCAACTGTGAAAGAGGCTGTGAAATTATTTACTGTTCCAGTCAGCTGACTATCAAGCGAACTGTATTCAAACTTCACATTTGCTAAATATGAAAAACTATATTTCATCCCAAGTGTGAACATCGTTTTGTCCTCAACAACATAAAACTATTCCGTGTCTTCATAGTCAATATTGTCATATCGCACATATGGAGTAATCTTTTTGATATTGTAGCCCAAATACACAAAGTAGGCACTTGTTGTAGAAGTTGTATTTCCGATATCATTCGAAATACTATGGTACTCGGCTATGGTTTCAAACGTTGGGCTGAGATAGGCTAGATGGCCAACCAGCATTTGATTTGTCAAAGATTGTGTGGTAGTCGTACCAGCCAAGGTTTCAGCACCCGGATCTAGTTCATCAAAGTAAGCAGAGACTCCTACTTCCAGGTTATCTACTGGTTTAATATGAGCCCCAAGGGTCAGCGATTTATTCTCATCCTCATCACCTGAAATAGAGGCATGTCCCAGACCATTTGCAATGGCAAAATCATACCCAAAACCTATTGATCCGATATCTCCTCCAGAGACCCAAAAACCCGTATTATGAATCGGAAGTATTCCTCCTTCATCCTCAAATTTCACAAGCAAAGGTCTTGCAATCGTCGGCTGTAGCAGATGAAAGAAATGAATCATTTCTTTCTTGACTAGGGCGATAATCATGGTTACTTCAAATTAGATGACGGTTAAAAATCTATTTATTTGAAGTGAGCAATCCGATTTCAATTTGCTGGTTTAAAACCTCACTCAGTGCTATGCTTGTAGCACAATTACGAATGTACTACAGGCGACATATTATCAATTGATAATATCAATGAACCTCCCATTTCATTCGTTAAAACAAAAATACGAGCCAGATGATAAGGACAGGACGCTGGAATTTTGTTTCAAATTCGAATTGCATTTGCCGGATTTAGTCATGAAATTAAAATCAGAGACTATACCTTCGCTTTCGAAATTTACATGCATCATGAGAGCATTTGTATACCTATTCTTACTCACCAGTCTCACCGTTTCAGGGCAAAGAAATGAGAGTCCTGCCATAGTCGTTGGCATTGTCGTCGATCAAATGAAGATGGAATATTTGAATCGTTACTATGACAAATTTTCTGATGGAGGTTTCAAGAAGCTCATGACTGAAGGGTTTCTATTCAAGAATTCTCATTACAACTACATTCCAACAAAAACAGGCCCAGGGCACGCTTCCATCTACACGGGCACGTCACCGTCCAATCATGGCGTAATCGCAAATGATTGGTTCGCAAGAGAGAAGAACCTAACAATAAATTGCGTATCAGATTTGAGCGCAAGTGCAGTCGGCGGATCAGAAAGAAATGGAAAGTATTCTCCCAAAAACCTCATCTCTTCTACCATAACCGATGAGTTAAGATCGTTTTCGAATTTCAGATCGAAGGTTGTCAGTGTATCCATCAAGAACCGTGGGGCGATTCTGCCTGGGGGTCACAATCCTACAGGCGCCTATTGGATGGATACCAATACTGGCGATTTCATGACAAGCACGTACTACCGCCCACAACTTCCTGGTTGGGTTAATCAATTAAATGAGAGGAAACTCGTTTCCAACTATCTTGATGCCACCTGGAACACATTACAACCCATTGAAAACTATACGGAAAGCAGTGCGGATGATACGGAATACGAACGCATTTTTAAAGGAAAGGAACGACCGACCTTTCCTCATGTTTTATCAGAAATAGTCAAACTTGAAGGTGTTGGTCTAATTAGGGAAACTCCTTTTGGGAATACACTTACCTTGGAGATGGCACTTGCGGCGATCAAAGGGGAGCAGCTAGGACAAGATCAATTCACGGATTTTTTAGCTGTGAGTTTTTCGTCGACAGATTATGTGGGTCACGCATTTGGACCTAACTCTGTTGAGATCGAGGATACCTACCTACGCTTAGATTTAGAGCTTGCCCGCTTGCTGGATTACCTGGATAAAAACTTTTCAAATAACTACCAGATTTTTTTAACCTCCGACCATGGCGTGGCAAATGTTCCGCAATTTCAAATAGACAATAAACTACCAGGTGGGTATATCAGTGCTGAGAATTGGAAAAAAGATTTTGAAGTCAAGGTCAACGAGGTTCTGGGAGAAGGGCAGTGGATTCTCAGTATTTCAAACAATCAAATTGTCCTAAATAGGATCCTTGTTACGCAGAATCGAAAGAACCTTACCGATGTGCAGCAAAAGGTTCGAGAGGTTGCCCTATCGATGGATCACGTTGAGCAGGCCTATACTTCACTGGAAATGGAAAAACGCGATGGTACGGATTACTACAAAGTGCTTCTCCAAAATGGATTTCACAGTCAAAGATCGGGTGACATACTATTGAAAATGTCACCTGGATACCTTTGGGATGACTGGGGTAGAAAAGGGACGACACATCAAAGTGGAAACACCAATGACACTCACGTGCCGATTATCTTTTATGGGAAGAATATAGCTGCTGGCAATTCTGTGAGAAAAGTAGCGACGATAGATATTGCGCCAACTATTTCCATGTTACTTGATATATCACTTCCAAGCAACGCGACTGGTCAACCTCTTTATGAGCTTTTTAAGTAGTAGTATCCGAGAAATATTTTTTTCAATGAAAACAATTGAAGAATCCACCCCTAAATCCCCTAAAGGGGACTTCCGATCTCCCCTTCAGGGGAAGGGTGTTTTTGAAATCACGAAAAAATCCTTTCTTATTCTATTTAAACCAACATTTTTTAGAAGAAGAAAAATTAGTCGGATATCAGTACTTTTTAGATAGAACTATTTCGAATTTTTAAAGTATATATTGTCTATGCTTAAGACTCTTTGTTTTTCCTTTTTCATTCTCACAGCATTTGCAATGCTAGCTCAGCCGCTCAAATTGGCTAAACTCAAGTATAGCGGAGGTGGTGATTGGTACGCAAACAAAACAGCCATCCCAAACCTTATTCAATTTTGCAATGACAATCTAAACACAAGTATTGACCCAGTGGAGGACATTGTCGAAGTGGGTAGTCCTGATCTATTTCTGTATCCCTATGTCTATATGACTGGGCATGGAAATGTTGTTTTTTCCCAATCAGATGCAGATAACCTAAGAAGCTACCTAACCTCTGGAGGTTTTCTCCACATCGATGACAATTATGGTCTTGATCCATTTGTTCGGATTGAAATGAAGAAGGTATTTCCTGAACTTGATTTTGTCGAGATTCCTTTTGATCATCCGATCTACAGCCAAAAGTTCACGTTTTCGGAGGGGCTTCCTAAAATTCATCAACACGATGGCAAACCACCACAAGGTTTTGGGATCATCTATGAAGGTGACCTGGTCTGCTATTACTCGTATGAAAGTGATTTGGGAAATGGATGGGAAGACAGGTCCATCTATAATGACCCAGAAGAGCTGAGACAAAAAGCGCTCATGATGGGAGCGAACATTATCACCTTTGTTTTTACTGAAGTAAACTAAAAAACCCCTCTCTCACCATGGAGATCGGGGCTTTACCTACCTGAAAAATTAACCAAAGAGATTATCTTCTTCCTCTGTGATTCAATTCCTTTTCAAAGGACTCTCCGCCGTTAATCGTTATTGTTACGATATTGTCACATCGTCCATCACCAAAGTCTATGATTGCTACGTTATCTCCTGAAGTGATCTGCTTGATTCCTGACACTGGGATAAAAACACCCTCCGCTCTGCATGCTCTTCTATAAATCAAACGCTCAAGAATTACCACCTCGTAGCGCACTCCATCTCGTTTGAGTCCATCTGCTTGGCCTTCAACATGCGTCTCGTCCTCTAGCGGATTGTTTGCACGAATCCATGCTCTGGTGTGATCCGCATCCCTTGTCGCAAAGGTTTCGTCCGGCCATGTAAGTTTTCCGCCAACCAAGGCGATAGAGAATGTTGGATTGTCGTCCAAGTCAGCAGAGATATTCGTGATTGTGCGAGTCCCTTCGATTTGCACGGAATCAATTGAAAAGTCAACCAGCGTCACGATTCTGAATGCACCAGGGATCAATTTCCTTTCATTGTATTCGATTACAATCTTACCCTTGCGCAGTCTTCCACCCGGACCGACACAACCATCACCGTAGTCAATGGTTATTATTTTGTTTACCAAATCCTTTTCAACAACTGCACAATCAAGGATAATGTCCCTTTCAACTCTACCTCCTTCGTCCAGAGTGAGCATACCTGCTTCCACAGCAACATCTACATCTTCAAAATTGGACTCCAAAGCTGCTTCGGAATCAACGTCCAGCTGGTCTACCAAACTTGAGCTAAGATCGGAATCTTCATCGCTACAAGAACTAAGAAAGAAAGCTGAAAGAACGGCTAGAATAAATAACTTTTTCATAATATTTCGATTCGTTTTTTTATTGAATTTGGCTCCTTTGACTAGCCGAGTTTAAAAAGGTTTAATCGAAATACTATTTTCTTAATAGTAGTATCCGAGAAAAGATTTGCCTTTATGAAAAAAGATCGAAGAATACACCCCTAAATCCCCTACAATGCTATTAAGTTGGCCTTGTTAGAAGCGTCTCATCCTGGACTTTGATCCTAGATCTTCATCAAACCTGTTATCAGGTAGAGATTTTCAATCATATCACGTCTCTCGCAAATTCACAAATGACAAATAAGTTTCAAAACACTGGTTAGTAAGAAAACGCATTTCCCTAAAACCCACCCCTACCCCTCCAAGGAGGGGAATAAGAGCGCTTTTTCCTGTTCTTGCATCGAACTGACGTTGACTTAATGTGCATTCTAAATCCCTTTAAGGGGGCTTCCTTTCTCCCCTTCAAGGGAAGGGTTGTTTTTGAAATCGCGAAAAATCTTTCCCGTTCAAGCCTACATTTTTTAGAAAAAGAAAAATTAGTCGGATGTCAATACTCCTTTCTTGATAAAGTCTTGGATGAATTCAGGATGCCCGAAATGACAAAATCAGCATGTCAAAAAAGCTATCAGTTTTTTAGGGTCATTTCCCGGTAGTTGACAAAAGGTAGACAGGCAGATACTTTATAAGATGTTCTCTAAATAAGTGTTTTTGGTTTCGTATAATTGTATTTGTACTTAATCCTACTAAAAGATGAGATTAGTCATTACGCTTCTATTTTTTGGGTTCATACTAAGCGGCTATTCGCAAGGTTGCAGTGACGCTGGATTTTGCACAATGGGTGCTATGAAGCCTGACCAGAACTACAGTCGACGTCTTGCAATAAAGTTGAGATCCATAGAATTCAACTATTACAGAGGGACAAGTCTGATAAGCCCAATAATCTACGCTGCTAATATTGACTTCAATTTGGCTCTTACCGATCGAAGTTCTCTACAGGTCAAACTTCCGTATCAGTGGATTAAAGGTAATCTTGGTGAAAATGCTGGTTTAGGCGATATTTCCCTTAGCTATACCACCAACTTGAAAACGACGAACAAATGGAGCTTCAACGGCACAATAGGAACCAAGATTCCCACAAATGACGCCAATGCAAAGGTCAATAATGAGTTCACCAATGGTCAGGCAGCACCGCTACATATGTACTACCAAACCAGTCTTGGATCCTACGATGGTATCGCCGGCTTATCCATGATAAATCAAAAATGGCTTTTAGCGACAGGGATTCAAATAGCCTTCACAGAAAATGGTAACGAGTTTGTTTGGGGTGATTTTCCTGGATACCCAGGACTGGGTTCTACAGAAGCTGAGCTAGCCGAAGGTCGTGAGTATGTGAGAAGATATAATAAAGGTATCCACTTAAAACGTGGTACAGATGTTATGTTCAGGTTAGAACGGAATTTCAAATTCACCAATTTCAACTTCACTTTTGGAGCTCTAAGTATTTACAGAATAACTAAAGACAATGTACTAATACCCGCTACCCCACAAAGAGGTGAACATAGAGAGGATCTTGACGGAACACTTGGCTTGGCGTTCTCCGTCATTGGCACTTTTGGTTATCAATTTGATGTGAACAGCAGCATTAAACTTATTCAGGGAATAAAACTTGTTGATCGAGATGTTAATCCTGATGGTCTTACGAGAAGTGAAGTATTTAGCTTGAGCTACGTTTACAAGTTTTAACTTGTCCATTGTATGAGCATGAAACACTTCACCGCTGCTTCAGTATTATTTCTTGTCCTCTTTTCGGGCCGAGCTCAGGGGCCTCTATTGAAGCAAGCAGAGGAAGCCAAACAAAACGGTGACTACCAACAAGCCTATAATCTCTACAAGCAAGCTGGCGATGTCTATATAGGACAAAGTTCAGTTCTTTCCTACATAGAAACACATTTGGAAATGATCGACTGTCAGCTGCTAAGTGGTAACCCGTTTTTAGCAAAGAGTCTGGCAGAAAACACACTTGAATACATCGAATCAGAGGTAAAAAGCACTCCGTCGCTAAAGGCACGCACACACACGCTGCTAGGCTATAGTTTTCTAAATCTTGGCAGAAATGATGATGCTCTTGAAAGTCTTCAAAAGGCTGAAAAGTTGTTTAAAGAAGATGCTTCCATAGAGCAAGCAGATTGCTTTAATGCCTTGGGGCTTGCATACGGGACAATAAACAATAAAACCCTGTCCGCACAATACCACGAAAAAGCACTCAGTTCGAGGCGCCTTTTGCTGGGCAGAGATGCGGAAGAGGTAGGCGATTCATTTAATAATCTAGGCCTTATATACACAGTGGAAGAACCACTGCAAGCGCTTGTCTACTTCAATAGAGCAAATGCCATTTACGAGAAAAAACTAGGAACGGATCATGTCAAGACATTGCGTCTTACATTAAATATGGCGTTTGCAAACCTGGAACTTAAAAACTATGATGTCGCATTAGAACTTGTGAATAAGGTTAAGGGTGCATATGACGCAAAATTCTCAGGCAGTAACCCCAATAAAGCCTTCACTCTCTCCATTATTGGCAGAGTCTACTCTGCAAAAAAGGAACTCGATGTGGCGCTTAGATACCAGCAGCAGGCATTGGAAATGTACCTAAGTCTGTTTGGTGAAAAGCACCCTGACGTTGCTAATACCTATTTTCTGATTGGAAGCATTCACCAAGAAAAAGCTGACTTCAAATCAGCAGTGGAATTTTACCAGCAGTCCATCTACTCAAATTTTGCAGGAAAAAGCTACCAGAATTTGTATGAGCTACCCTCCTTAGAGGATTATTTCAATGCTGATATTCTTTTGTCCAGCCTCCAAGCCAAAGCCAAAGCCCTGGAAGCACAACATTTCGAAAAAACGCTTAACACCAAGGATCTGACAGGAGCGATCGATACCTATAAACTATGCGGTGAATTAGTTTCTCTCATACGTCGTCAGAGGCTCGACGAGGAGGATAAACTCAAACTCGGCGCGATTTCTAAAGACGTGTATGAAAATGGAATCAAATTATCCCTGATTCTTAGTGAGGAGAGTTTTAAGAGGAAATTCTATCTCGAAACAGCCTTTGAATTCTGCGAGAGAAGCAAGGCTTCCGTGTTGCTCGAAGCAATTACGGAAACAAAGGCCAAACAATTTTCAGGTATTCCAGCTTCCTTGCTAAGCCTTGAAGACAGTCTAAAGGACGAGATTTCATACCTCGAACAGAAGTTAGCTCAGCCAGACAATGCCGAAGATCAAACGCTCAAAGACCTCCTATTTGTTTACCAGAATGAGTATCGCTCGTTTATTAGTCGATTGGAGGCTGACTACCCAGACTACTACAACCTGAAATACAGCAGCAGCCTTGCAACAGTGCCTGAGATCCAATCCAAGTTGAACGATCAGACAGCGCTCCTCTCTTATTTTATCGGCGAAGAGGAAATATACATTTTCACCATTACGAAACAGAGCATACGTGCAGCTACCAAAAAGAAAGATCAATCCTTTGAGAAGAGTGCAAAAAGTCTAAGAAATGCTATTAAGTACAATGTGACCACCACATTCATCAATTCCGCAAAAAAGCTTTACGATCATCTAATACCAAAGCTTCCAAGCACAATTTCAGAGCTCATAATCCTGCCAGATGGCGTCCTTGGCACCTTACCATTCGAGGCCTTGATTGACTCAGAAAGCAAAAGCACGGACTACAGCAGCTCGCCCTTCGTAATACGAGATTATGGAGTTTCCTATGATTACTCTGCAACCCTATTTACTCAGCGACAATTTGAGAATGAGAACTCAAGCGCTGAAATTTTACTTTTCGCTCCTGTGGATTTCAGTGCCAATGAGGTCAAACTGGAAACTTTGCCGGGATCTGAAGACGAGATTATGGAAATCAGGTACTTGTTCATGGGAAATAATAATCGGCCAGAGATCAGAACACGACTAGATGCAAGCGAGGCTAATCTAAAGCTGGAGGATCTAAACAAATACAAATTCCTGCATTTTGCTACGCATGGGTTGGTGAATGAATCGGAGCCTGCTTTATCCAGGATTTTCCTTAATCCAAGTGAGGGTGAAGATGGTAGTTTGTATGCAGGCGAAATTTACAATCTGAAAATTAACGCTGATCTTGTTACTCTTTCTGCCTGTGAGACAGGATTGGGTAAGGTTGCTAAGGGAGAGGGGATTGTAGGTTTAAGTCGGGCATTGCAATATGCTGGTGCTAACAACATTATCGTTTCGCTATGGCAGGTGGCAGATGCCTCAACCTCCCAGATGATGATTGAGTTTTACAGGTACAATCTAAATAACGACCATCACGGATACAACGCGGCACTGCGACAAGCCAAATTGATGCTTTTGAATTCAACGGAATACAATAGCCCCTACTACTGGGCTCCGTTCATTCTGGTTGGAATGTAATTTTACCAACAGCTAGGTTTTTCTACAAATTGTTTGTTCTTTAGGATATGGCTAAGCAAAACAGTTTTCTAATTGTCTTATTCATCGTAGGATTAATCCTATTCGACGCTTTCCAACAGCAGTTTTACATAAACACGTTCAACCTTACTCCCGAACCAGCTTTGCTGAGCACCCTTTTGAGGTCCCAGATGGTCCGTTGGCTAATGTGGGGAGTTATTGCTATTCCATTTGGCTGGTTTGTATGGAGAGTTTTGAACAACGAGATTTCGAGGAATCTCAGATTCTACTCTCTCATACTTACTTCAGCAGTAATTGCAGTTTGCATTTCTCTTTTTTCAATTAGTTTAATCTCTATCCTTTCTCAAGAAAAAGAATTCACCGCCGTCGTTCTATCGGAATTCTTCATATTCTTCTCTTTCCAAAAAGGTTTGACGTTTTTTATGGCCTATGTGACAACCGCGATCCTTCTAAACAACTATTTCCAACTCAGCAAAGTCAAAGAGCAAGCTGTCGAAATTGTTACGCTGAGGAAAAACAGCGAGGAGCTTGTTAAAAACATACTACCTACGGATGAGAAAAAAGAACCGTACCTGAATATCAAGACTGGCAACAAATTGAGTCGAATCATGTTGAGCCAGGTTGTTTGGATACAAGCTGATGATTACTGCGTAAGGGTACACACAGCAGATCGCTCATACACGCTACGAAAAAGTTTAAAAGCATTAGAAGCTCAACTTAAACCTTACCGATTTACTCGAATTCATCGAGGAGCGCTCCTAAACCTTCATTTTGTGGATCAGATAAATTTTGAATCTTCGACCATCCGTCTTCAAAATGATTCTGAATTGCCTCTCTCCCGCTCAGGTCTAAAGACCTTGAAAAAACAGATCAAGGAAACTTCGCTGTAGCTCACTGCAAATACTGTAATCCTGACTGCAAAAAGCTGGTCTAAGACATTTCAGAATACTTTCTTTCCTGAAAATTTACAATTATGCGAAAATCAATAATCCTTATCTTAATTCTACAATCCTTTAGTTCATTCTCCCAGTATGACTATGCAGCTACAGTCAAAAACCCATTTGGAAAGCTTAATCCGGATGCCCCCAAAGAAGTAGCAGATTACAAAGACCTAATTGGCACATGCGATTGCAAATCTATCGCAAGGATAGATCGTGACAATTGGGCAGACACTGTGGCTATGAAATGGACATTCAAGTACATCATGAATGGACTTGGAGTTCAGGATCAAACCTTGAAAGCGGATGGTACCCACTCTGGTAGCATCAGACAGTTTAATGCCGATAGCAGCATGTGGTATGTGCACTACTATACTTCAAGAGCTAGTGTTCCAGTTCTGCCTGCCTGGGGAGGAGGAATGAGGGGGGATAAAATCGTGTTGTACAATGATCAACCAGCACCAAACGGAACTGAAGGGTTCTTCAAAATCACATTCTCAGACATATCAAGTGAGGGGTTCAACTGGACAGGAGCATGGACTTCGAAAGATGAGAGCATCATATATCCTACATGGAAAATATTTTGCTTAAAGACAGAAGACGGTTAAAATCAACACTATATATCGCCCACAACACAAAATCAAAAACAATAGCAATTTTTTAGCTGAAATATTAAAGTTTCTTTCGACCTTTCAAAGTAAGTTTTTGAAACCTAGACCGAATTGATATGAAGAGGATACAAGTCGGGGATATGGTTGAAAGTGACTATGGTAAGGGGAAGGTGTTAGCGGCAACAGAGCAATGGATTATTCATGATAACTCCATAAATGACAGTACTGAAGAGTTCGCAATACTTATTTCCGACGATGTAATGATTTTGTTAGAGCAGAAATCAGATTGAAGCCGTATGTCTCAACCGAATTCTTGTATTTACTTATTCTGCCAGTAGCTCATCAATTATTTGATTGAATTTTTCGTCAAATACTTTGTAGTATTCGCCCGTAGCTGGGCCGTTAAAGTAGCTATGAACGTATCTGGCGTAACCCTCCTTATCCACTATAACCAACGTGGGGAATGCTTTGATCCTTTCTATAAAAGGAAGCGGAGTGGCTGCACCTGTTTTGCTCAAGCGACCTCCCAATACCAAATCATACGGGATACTATTTGTCTTTCTGTACTCTTCTAGCCTTCTTAAGCCATATTCCTTAGAGTAATTTGCCTCATAAGAAGAAGCCAGAATTGCAATATTCTTAGCCTCGTTCTTCTTGTACCAGTCAACAAGATACCTGGTCTGATCATGGCTATTTGGACACCAAGTCCCAAACAATTGAACGATTAGGACTTTTCCTTCATACTTCGAAGGATCAACACTTCCTTTTCCACTCCCCGCCCCAAGCAGATCATAATACGGCTTATGCGTTCCCCTGTCCACTTTCACTAGCTTAAAAGGATCCACAAGCTCAGCATCGGGATCAGGATTTGCGCTCCAGGGCTCGGAATATGTGTTATCAAAAACAATCTTTCCCGACCAATCGCTTCCAGTCTTTTTCCCCAATATCATAAAAGCATGCGCTCCATCAAATGATGACAGCTTAAGTGAGTCGCCATCAACGATTCCTTCAAAGTACCGGTAGTCACTCGTTTCGGACATGACCGTCCCAATCACCTTATCTCCCATTTGCTTAAAAAGTCCAACTCCGTCACTCATCGATGGTGTGTCTGGACTAAAAGTCATTTTCCATCGCTCCTCTACTGAAACATTTGTCTTCGTGCTGCTCTTAGCGAACCGAACACCTCCAAAAGCAGCATTCAAGGACATTTTGGCATTTCTGTAATGCTTGACATACTCACCACTTAAAGACATTGCACCAAATTTGGCGCGTATAGAAACATCAAATGGATCCAAGGGAATAAAAATACTATCCCCAACTATGGTTGCGTTTTTCACTGATCGCCGTTCACGTCCATTGATAAATATAATTTCAGGAGTATCTCCACCAGTGTTGTTCACTTCAAATTGAAATGGCACTTTGTGCTTTTGATAAGTAATCTCACCACTCCACTTTCCGGACTTTAATGATTGTCCCTGCACAAACAGAGATCCAATGAGGAGGAGAAAGACGGTCATATACTTCATTGCGGGAAGATAAGCAGAATGTGATTTCATGCGAAATTGAACTTCAACAAATCTTCTGGGTAAATCAAATTATTTATCTTTAAATAAATCAATAACCTAACATTATGACAAATGACTCTATAAAACCTCCCGTTTGGTTTTGGATCGTGAGCGGCATTGCACTGATTTGGAACGCAATGGGCGTTCAAGCATACCTTGACCAAGCCTACATGACCCCTGATAAGCTTGCCACACTTCCAGAAGATCAGCAAGCAATGTACATGGACACTCCTGCATGGGTAACAGCAGCCTTCGCTATCGCAGTCTTTGGAGGCACTATTGCCAGTATTTTACTTCTGCTAAAGAAAAAAATAGCCTACACAGTTTTCGTTGTTTCACTTGTAGGAATCCTAGCCCAAATGTCATATGCCTTTTTCATGAGCGGATCCACAGATTCGTTTGGCCCTGGAGGAATGATAATGCCTATCATGATCATTCTGGCTGGTGTTGCACTGGTTTATTTCTCTAAAAAAGCGACCGCAAATGGATGGCTGAGTTAATAATTGCTTGACACACAAAGAAAAAATCTCCTAGGTATAGCTTAGAGATTTTTTTTTGTTTATGCTGAAATAAGTATCAGCATTCAGCATCTTTGCCGCTCATGAATTTTGAAGAATTCGATTTAAACGACCAGCTAACAGAAGCAATCTCACACATGGGGTACTCTGAAGCAACGCCAATACAAGAGCAAGCAATCCCTGCGATTCTAAAAGGCCAAGATCTCATTGCTTGTGCGCAGACTGGGACAGGAAAAACAGCAGCTTTTGTTATCCCAATTTTAAACCACCTGGCAAACAATCCCAGCGAAGACGTGAAGGTGCTCATTGTTGTTCCCACTAGGGAATTAGCAATACAAATTGATCAGCAAATAGAAGGTTTCTCCTATTTTCTCCCAGTGCACTCAATAGCCATCTATGGAGGAGGGGATGGTCAAGACTTTGCCCAGCAAAAAAAGGCATTGACTCAGGGTAGCAACATAGTGGTCGCAACGCCTGGAAAACTTATTTCTCACCTAAACCTAGGCTATGTCAAATTCGATGACGTTTCACATTTAATTCTGGATGAGGCAGATCGGATGTTGGACATGAATTTCTATGACGATATCAAAAAAATCATAACATACCTTCCTAACCTGGAACAAACGTCAATGTTTAGTGCTACCATGGCACCAAAGATTGAGAAGCTAGCGAAGAGCATTTTGACAGATCCTAAGAAGATCACACTTGAGATCGCTAAGCCCTCTGAAAATATAAGTCAAGAAGCGTACAACGTCGAAGAGCCTTACAAGATCGAACTTATCAGTAAGCTAATAAGTAGGTACACAGACTTTGAAAGCATCTTGATCTTCACCTCAACAAAAAGAAAAATCGTAGATATTGTCAAAGGCTTGAAGAAGGCGGGTCTCGATGCAAAAGGAATTTCATCGATGTTAGAGCAGGACGAGCGCGAGTCTTTACTGCTGAAATTTAGAGCCAAGAAGTTGCGTATTGTGGTAGCTACCGATGTTCTAAGTAGAGGGATCGATGTAAAAGACATTAATCTGGTTGTGAATTTTGATGTACCGAATGATGCGGCGGATTATGTGCATCGAATCGGACGAACTGCGAGAGCCAAGACCAGCGGTGTGGCCATCACCCTGATCAACAGGGACGACAACTACAAGATGAATCGAATAGAAAAACTTATCGATCGAAAAGTCGATAAGGTTGATTACCCAATTAAACGAAAGTAGGCTCCAATTCTTACCTTTGTTGCTTCAATGAAAAAGGTAGCTTTCTACACGCTTGGCTGCAAGCTCAACTATTCCGAAACGTCCTCTATCTCCAGGATGTTTGAAGATAAAGGCTACAAGAAAGTAGACTTCTCTGCTCAGCCAGACATATTTATCATCAATACCTGCTCAGTTACTGAAAACGCGGATAAGAAATGCCGCAAAATCGTAAAAGAGGCAAAGAAGATTTCGCCCGAAAGCTTTGTCACTATTATAGGTTGCTATGCACAATTGAAGCCAAAGGAGATCTCTGATATTCCTGGAGTGGATGCTGTACTGGGTGCTGCTGAGAAATTTCAACTTTTTGACTACCTCGATGACTTTACAAAAGGTGGTGTATTTGCTTCTGAAATAAAAGAAGCCACTACCTACAACGCCTCCTACTCAATCGCCGATCGCACCAGGACCTTTCTTAAGGTTCAGGATGGGTGCAACTATGGTTGCGCATTTTGCACGATTCCTCTGGCCAGGGGCAAAAGTAGAAGTGACTCTATCGGAAATATAATACACCAAGCTGTTGAAATTGGAAAAACCGAAGTTAAGGAGATCGTGCTGACTGGAGTAAATATTGGTGATTTTGGAATCCAGAATGGGAAAAGAAAAGAGAAATTTATTGACCTGATCAAAGCTTTGGATGAAGTTCCCGGTATCGATCGATTTCGAATTTCTTCCATCGAACCCAATCTGCTGACTGACGAGGTAATTGAGTTTGTTTCGATCTCGAAGAAATTTGTTCCACACTTTCATATTCCACTACAGTCGGGTAGCGACACCATCCTAAAAAAAATGAATCGTCGGTATCTCACAAGCCTATACAGAAGTCGTGTCGAGAAAATTAAGAGCTTAATGCCTGGTAGTTGCATTGGTGTAGACGTCATCACTGGCTTTCCTGGCGAGAACAAAGACGAGTTTCTTAGAACTTACAATTTTCTGAATGAGCTAGACATCTCTTACTTGCATGTGTTTACGTATTCGGAAAGACCGAATACACCAGCAATACTCATGGATGATGTTGTTTCTCCAAAAGAGAGAAACGAACGTTCCAAGATGCTAAGAACATTGTCTGAAAAGAAGAAGAGGCATTTTTACGAGAGCCACCTAAACAAAGCTTTTTCTGTGCTATTTGAGGATGATATCGAAGAAGGTTTAATGCATGGGTTCACCGAAAACTACATCCGCGTGGCTGCTAAATATGATCCACTTCTGATAAATGAATTGAAAACAGTTCAGTTGAGATCCATCAATTCCGACGGGCATGTTGAAGTCGACGAACCTGAGTTTGAAGCTCTGGAACTCAGCCATTAGCTTTACCATCCATGAAGATAATTTGCATTGGCAGAAACTATGCTGAACACATCGAAGAACTTGGCAATGAAAGGCCTAGTGAGCCCATTATTTTTCTGAAACCTGATACGGCGCTTCTTAAAAACAACGATGCATTCTTTCATCCTGATTTTTCCAACGATGTGCATCATGAGGTCGAAATACTGATAAAAATCAAGAAAGAAGGGAAATCAATACAAAAAGAATTTGCTTCGAGTTACTATGAGGAAATAGGGTTGGGAATAGACTTCACGGCAAGGGACTTACAAGCCAAAGCGAAAGAAAAAGGACACCCTTGGGAGATCGCCAAAGCGTTTAATGGCTCCGCCCCCATCTCCAACTTCATACCAAAGCAAGATTTCGATGTGAAAAACATAAACTTCAAGTTGCAAAAGAACGGAGACGACGTTCAGATTGGAAACACTTCCCTGATGATTTGGGAGATAGATGAAATTATTGCCTACGTTTCGCGGTTTATCCTATTGAAGATTGGAGATATCATTTTTACAGGAACGCCCAAGGGAGTTGGACCAGTAAAAATTGGTGATCGTTTGGAGGGATTTATTGAGAATAGAAAAATGCTTGATTTTCAAGTGAAGTAGTGAAAATATTCATACTGTTTGCATCGCTGCTATTCTGTGAAGTGCTAAGTGCTCAACTTAGTGAATATGAAAACTATTACACTTTTCCGATAAATCCTGGCTCGCAAAACTACCTCGCTGGTACCGTGGGAGAAATAAGATCTTCCCATTTTCACACGGGAGTCGATGTAAAGACTGGAGGTAAGATTGGACTCCCAATTTACGCAGTAGCAGATGGTTACATTTCACGAATAAAGATCTCTACTGGAGGCTACGGTCATTCCCTTTATATGGCTCATCCGAACGGAACATTCTCTGTTTATGCTCATTTGGATGCATTCCAAGTAGGTCTTGAGAAATTTACGCGGGGAAAACAATACGAGAAAGAGTCCTACGGTGTTGATCTTTTCCCCAAAAAGGATGTGTTCTTCTTTAAGCAGGGTGATGTCATTGGATACTCAGGCAATACAGGTTCTTCAAGCGGCCCTCACCTTCACTTTGAAATAAGAGATAGGGATCAAAAACCGTTAGATCTTCTGCAGTTCAGATTCAAAGAAGTTCGAGACAGAATTCCCCCCATAGTTAGAAAAATTGCGTTCACCGCCCTTGACGGAAATGCCCGGATAAACAAAATGTTCGGTCGATATGAGTTTGATTTGATAAAGGTAAATAATGCCTATCGGACGAATGTCCCGATTCATCTTGTAGGAAAGATTGGCGTGGAGGTCTATTCTTACGATCCCATGGATGGAATTCCTAACAAAAATGGTATTGTGAAGACTGTCATGTTGGTAGATAATGACACCTTGTTCTTTGAAAACAAGAGCGTACTACTTTTTTCCAAGCAGAGGAACATTCTCAAGCATTACAATTACGAAGCATCAAAGCTGGGGAGCAGAAGGTTCAATAAACTCTATTTAGATGATGGAAACGAGCACAATATTTACTCCGTAACAAACCAAGGCATAGATTTCAAGGACCAAAAAAAAATCACGATCTTCACACAAGACAGCTACGAAAATCTGTCCATCTCTGAGATCCAGATCAACCAAGACAAAATTGTGTACCCTCCCAGAGTTCATTTTTCAGCTTACGAAATAGTAGGTAACTATCTGCATATAAAGTCGAAAAATGGAGCGGGTGTTCGTGTAGACGAATGGAAGGCAATCGAGCCTTACTATGCTGACAAAACATATAACTACTATGTATGGGACATGGAAAAGGGTTTACCAAGAAACATTTTTATTGACGGAAAGACCGTTGAGACAGGTTATGTTGTCTCAATTCCATCGAATCAAAAGATTTCCTATCATCAGCAGGAGTTTGAATCTAATTACGAAAGTCGAACCCTATTCGACACGCTCTACCTATCCTTTAGGAAAGATATTGACACGGTCAGAAATATAGAGTTGTTCAAGTTCAATAATCATCTTGATCCTATCAGATCCGATATTTCAATACTACTAAAACCTTCTCAACCTTACAACGAACAAAAATCTCATGTCTATTCTGTTTTTGGAAGACGTTTCAATTTCATGGGCGGTGAGTGGTCTGACAATAAGATAAGCTTTCAAACGAGAGATCTAGTCACATATACCATTCTGGAAGACACAATTGCTCCAAAAATTTTACATGTCAAATCTGTTTTTGCACACAATACGTTTAGAATTGACGACGAGCTATCTGGCATCAAATCCTTTAGAGTCGAGTTGGATGGTGAATTTCTCCTTATGCGTTATGAAGCTAAGAAAAAACTGATTTGGCCGATTACTGAAAATCCAAACATTCCGATTCGAGGCGAGTTAAGAATTGAGGTTGTTGACAATGCCAACAACATAACTATTTACAATAAAATATTATGATCACATTAAAAGCTGGCGATTTGGCCCCACAATTTGAAAGTACAGACCAGAATGGAAATTCAATAAAGCTTTCGGATTACAAAGGAAAGAAAGTAGTGCTGTACTTCTATCCAAAAGACAACACACCAGGATGCACCGCAGAGTCCTGCAACCTAAGAGATAATTATGAGCTCCTCCAAAAGCAAGGCTACGTTGTACTAGGCGTAAGTTCCGACAATGAGAAATCCCATCAGAAGTTCATTGAGAAACATGCTCTACCCTTTTCCCTCATTGCAGATACTGACAAATCTGTTCATGAACTTTTTGGTACTTGGGCAGAAAAGTCAATGTACGGTAGAAAGTACATGGGTACTTTACGAAGCACATTTGTAATCAACGAAGAAGGAAGAATTCAGGAAGTGATTGAAAAGGTTAAAACCAAAGAACACACTTCCCAAATTCTAAAGTAACGACTATCGCATTACTTCACCGGGAAATACTACCAGGCTTTCAAATCCATTTTTTCCAACTGCTGCAACACCGAAAAGATAGTTATCAATGACGATTCCCTCCAATGTGTATTCTGTTGTATTTTTATCCACGAGCCTGTAGCTATCCCAAGTTGGAGATGTGGTCTCTCGAAAATAGATCTTATACCCTTCCAAGTTGGGGTTATCCACCTTGTCCCAAGCCAGTTTTGTTGAAGGATTCACGGCACCACCAATCTTAACGTTTTGTGGTTGAGGCGGAGCAGCTGCAAGTCCTGCCAGAGCTATAGCATTCACAGCCGTGAGCTTCTTTGCATACTTAAAGTTCACTCCTTCAATTACATCGCCATACTTAATGCCATTCTCCTCCCTCAAATCCTGGTGCTGTCGATTATAGTTCTCATGCGCTTCCATAATTCTAATTCCGGCAAAGCCCCTGTCACAAAATGGACGGTGATGTCCTCCTCTACCAAATCTATCCAAGCGATAGATCATCTTGGGGTTCATTTCAGGCATATATGTCTTCGTCATCGCATATACGTATCGAGCCAATTGTCTTGAAATTCCATCAACCTCACCTCCATAAAATCTTCTAAGTCGGATGGCAAATGCAGAGTCTGTTGGAGCTGTGGGCTCTGAGAAAATTCTAAAAGTTCTGTTATCAACTACTCCATCCACACCTTCAATATTTCCAATCATGTCATTATTCAACACCCCGACAATATTCCAGCCCTCATCGATTGCCTTCGCCGCCAAGTGTTTACCACCATAGAGTCCCTGTTCCTCACCTGACAATCCAACTAACAAAATACTGCTTTCAAAATCATATTTGGAAAGCACTCTAGCTGCCTCAATTACTCCAGCCATTCCAGAGGCATTATCATTGGCTCCTGGTGAGTCATCTGTGTAGTTCAAAGCATCTGAAACCCTGCTATCGATGTCAGCAGACATAATCACATACCGATTTGGATATCTGGTGCCCCTTTTAATGGCTAGTACGTTGACGACCTCTGTGTCCTTGGTAATTCTAGTCTTCGAATTGCCTTTTTCGAGCGTTCGTTGGTAGGAAACCTCAAGGCAGCCACTGCACTCATCAGAAATTCTCTCAAACTCAGACTTTATCCACCTGCGGGCTGCTCCAATTCCTCTCGTATCCGATTTGGTCTCCGACATTGTATGTCGGGTTCCAAAGGAAACCAGTTTCACTATATCTATTTCAATTCGCTCTGAGTTTACTGCGTCTATAATTTCATATGGAGATTGTGCACTACATACGAAGAGCCCAAGAAGGGCCACTAGGTTAATGGTTCTTTTCATGATAGGAAATTAATTTATTCTAAGCTAAGAAAAAAAGCGATTTACATACAAGGCAGAATTTCTAGAAGCATGTGCTAAAACAAACTTAAGTAGCTCCACAGCAACAAGAAACCAAAGTCAAGGCACAAAAAAGCCATCCACCAAAAGGTGGATGGCTTTAGAAATATTAGATAAAATTTATTACTCCTGTTAAGACGCAGGGACTAGAGTAACAGTAGCTAAGCCTGCTGGCAAAGCAACAGCGTTACCTGCTGCATCTTTTACTTCCAACGTAAGAGTTACTTCTCCGTCCTCATCTTCCCAATCATATTTGAAATCAAGAACATTGTCGGTAAATGTAACAGTAACTTTAACACCGTCACCATCTGTGTCTGCACCATCTATATCCCCATCCTCGTCATCATCAACACCAGTGAAATCTTCCAACAATGTTACGCTTCCAATATTCTCGTCTAAAAGAATATTGTACAACTGTCCTGTGGCCGAAGTTGCAGAGTTGTCACCCACAAGAAGCGGAGTTGTTAAGTCAATGGTAAAAGCACTTTTCGTTGTATCATTAACCATAACAAAACCTCCAGCAATTGCAGATGCACCAGTAACTGCAAAAGACACTTTTCCCTCAGTAGCACCAGGTGTATAAACAGCCTGATAAACCGAATCTTCTCCATCCTCGTCAAGAACGGCAGTTGTTGCTCCGAACGTACCACCGCCAGAAGTTACAATCACAGTTGGCAGCGTCGCTAACTTAATTGTGAAGTCATTTTCAAAAGCCATAACTACAGCTGATGTAGCTGCTGCGTTCAAATCAGACTTTTTGACAGTAACAGTAACGTCCACAGTTTCAACTGCAATCTCTCCTGAGAAGCCTCTTACAGACTCAAGGAATTGATCGGCATTACCAGTGGCTAACGTAACGCCTCCTCTTGTAATGGTAGACGTGAAGTCAAACTCATCTTCTTCATCAAAGCTTGCAACAGTCACGCCTAAGGCAGTAGCTATTGCATTCAATGAGATGCTTCCAGAAAATCCCTGATTGCCATTAGCATTTGCTGCAAATGCTGTTTGATTAATCACCACTCCACTAGTCGTTCCATCAGAAACCGACATGGTGAAAGCCTCAACTGAGCTACCATCCGTTGCGTCAATAAACTCAACTTCAAAAGCAAGTGCTGAAGTTGGGTCAGATAACTTCAAATCTCCCTTAGGGGAGGCTACCCAGACTGCAATCGCAGATTCTTCTCCAAGTTGGAAGCTATCGATGCCACCAGCATCATCACATGCTGCCATTCCTAAAACGACAAAACATGCTAGTAATATGTTTATATTATTTTTCATAATAATCTTCACTTTTATAAATTAATTAACCCAATCCACACCTCTCATCAATGACTGTGGAGCTGTTATTGGATCTGGGGCATTGCTATTAAACAAATATGTCTGCTGTGCATAATCCCAATTAGTAGGGATAGTAGTTCCAGAAACAGGTGTAAGCGCAGGTATATTTGTTCTTCTCCAGTCATTGAAGACTTCAGGCTGAACAAACAGACCAATGTATTTCTGCATCATTATATCATTAAGAGTGATTAATGCCGCTCCTGGGTCTATTGTTGCTTGCCCTACATAGTCATCATATTCATCTCCTTCTGAATCAAACCCAAGCTCCACAAAAGAAGCATTAATTCCATTCAAATAAGCAGTATGTCCAGCTACTGTCTGCGTGTTACCGTTCAATCGGAATTCACACTCAGCAATTACAAACTGAATCTCTCTATAAGAAATCAGATCCTGTCTAAAAGCTGCAATCATATACGGATGTGGAGTTCCATTAATAGTAAACGTTTGATCCATAACACTTAATCGATCAGTGTCATTCAACGCAGTCATGAATCCTCTCATAGTTGGATGGAATTCAATATCGCCCTCACGGCCATTGTTGAATCGGTACCATCCACCTGATGCTGGATCTGCCCCATACTGGTAAGACATATTGTCTGACCGGCTAGAGAAAGATGCATTAGCCGCTGCCAATGCTTCAGCATATTGACTCAAATGAAGATGGTATCTTGCCTTAAGCGCATTAGTAGCTTTTATCCATGAAGCGATATCGCCACCGTAATACAAGTCTTCACCTCCAGGAGCAATTGCTCCAGCTGAGCCAGCAAAAAGCACAAGTGCCTCGTTAAACAACCTTAATACTGCTGGATAAATCACAGTTGCCTGATCATCAAACGTCGGGCTGAAATTCTCTGCACCTAACCCAGCTTCAGTATAAGGAATATCTCCCCATACATCTGTCATATTCATGATAGCTGTAGCTTCAAGAACCTTAGCAACACCGAGGTAATGGTTGAATTCATTATCCTCCGCAATTGCTGTTATGCCTCTGAGTTCTCCGATAACATTTTCGTACATATCACCCCAGGAATCATCAAATCTAATCGCCTGAATTTGGTACTGATTAAATGATGACCATTGTCTGGCTACACCTTCAACCTGCTGTGTAAAAAGGCTATTCCATCTAGAGAAAGAACTACCGTAAACATCTGCAATTGAAATCTGAACTTGTCCTATCTGTCCTGTAATCGGCACAGAAAGGGGCTTGTTGGGATCTGCATTCAGATCACCACCGATAAAGTCCTCACATGAAAAGGCAGATACTACCAATACAGCGAGAAGTATATTCTTAATTTTCATAAGTTTCATATCCTATCTCTATTAAAAATTAACATTTAACTTGAACTGGAAGGTTCTAGTCGATGGATTGTTGAAATAATCAAATCCCTGACCATTGCCTGTACCTGTCAAACTAGTTTCAGGATCAACACCATCGTACGCCCAATCATACCACAAGTTTCTACCTATGAATCCAACTGAAGCTCCCTTTACAAAATTATTTGCAAACAATGTGCTCGGCAAAGTATAGTTAACACTAACTTCTCTCAACCTTATCCAGCCTCCATCTTGCACAAACTGCTCACCAACTGCTCCAAAGCCTCCTAATGAAGACTGCCAGTAATTTTGATCTCTTACGATTGGAATATTATTTGGCGATCCATCACCTAGTACACCATCGATTATGAAAGGTGTTTCCTCTCTGGTATCAGCAGTCAATTGAGATCTTCCAAAGAATGAAAGTGCCCATGCAGTACCATTCCATAGATCTCCACCTTTTCTCCAATCAAAAAGGAATCCAAGTGAAATATTCTTATATGTGACGTTATTTCTCCATCCAAGAATAAAATCTGGATTTGGATTACCAATTGCTCTTTGCGTATTGTCAATTGCTTGATACCCATATTCTGCTGAAGCAGGGTCATCATTAATCACAATAGCACCACCAGGGATTGCCAAGCTTGTATCATCAGCACCGCCAGATCCTTCACGCTGGTATGCACCTCCAGAAATACCGCCATATGGCTGTCCTTTAATTGCATATGAACCAGCACTATTAAAGCCCGCTAGGAATACTCTTTCTATTCCAGGCGCAAGTTCATCAACGATTGTTTCAGACTTAGTAAAGTTTATCTGCGTATCCCAGCTTAAATCTCCGGATTGAACTGGAGTAGCATTCAAGGTTATTTCAATACCATCTGTAGATAATTCACCTGCATTTAGCCATGCACTTGTAAAACCTGATTCAGCACCAATTGATGCAGGTAGAATGGCATCTTCGGTTGTTTGATCATAATAAGCAACATCCAATCCAATTCTTCCATCAAGGAATCTCAAATCAACTCCGATTTCAATTGAAGTTGTTAATTCAGGAGTCAACGTTGGGTTTCCAAGTCGATCATCCACTTCAAAAGATGTCACACCATTAATAGGCCAAGGAATGCTGGTTCCCCATCCATCACCAATGTTTGCAGTATTCTCAAACACAGAAGAAGTACTATATGCAAATGGTGGAGGTGCACCAACTTCAGCCCATGAAAATCTAATTTTTCCAAATGTCAAAATATCATTTTGAGGCATTAGTTCTGTAAAAGCCAATGCTGTTGACACAGAAGGGTAAAAGAACCCTGCGTCCCCTGCATTAAAATCAAGAGGATTAACCAGTCGTGAATCATAATCCTGACGTGCAGTCAAGGTTACGAATGCTGTGTTTCTCCAACTTGTTTCCACCTGACCGAAAATACCTAGTGTTCTATATCTCGTGTCATCTTCAGCCGCACTAATCGAAGTAGTATTGCTTATATCAAGAAATTCTCCGAACACAAGACCATCTCCCTGAGTGTAGGTATTGTGTCGATTGAAACTAAACATGTTTAAACCAACTAAGTAGTTTACTGCAAAGTCTTCATTCAACTGTCCAGCTCCACTAAGATTCAGATAGAAATCCGTTTGTCTGGAGACATATTCATCCAAAATGATTGTTCCATTTGGATTCGTTCTTGAATTAATTTCAAAATTTTGCTTTCTGTCATCATTTGTGATATCAGTTCCAATGTTCATCGAAAGATTCACCCAGTCGCTCACTTTGTAGTTTACCTTGAAACTTCCAAAAGTCCTGTGTACAACCTCTTCCCTTAACGTGTTATTAATAACCCAATATGGGTTGTCGTATCCACCACCACCTCGGTAGTTTCTTTGACGTCCATCAGCGAAAACGTATGAAGATGACTGACCAAAAGCATCATGCCCAAATCCATTTGAGTTATCAAATGAAGCAGGCGTTCTGTAGAGACCTAATAACAATCCTGAGGTATTTGAACCTTGCTGGATTCTTGTATGATCATTTCTAGTGTAGTTAATAGTTGCTGCAAAAGAAAGTGCTTCAGTAGCTTGTAAGGTTGTTCCTAGGTTAGCAGTTTTTCTTTTGTACTCTTCGTTTGGTATAATACCTTCCTGATCGTGGTTCGACGCAGAAAAACGGAAAGTTGCAACATCATTACCACCTGAGATACTCAGTGAATTAGTTGTTGTCACTGCATTTTGATAGAAGTCGCCCAAATTGTCATACGTATTGGCTGCATTTCCATTTCCTGTTCCTGCAGGAACTAGAAAACCATTATTATCGAATCGATAATTTCCATCATTATCAAAAGCAGAAGCTCTTGGAGCGTTAGGATGATCAGGATCGGTTGCATATTCCAAATCAGAAATTCTAGGTCCCCAAGAACCTGATCCTCCTGTAGATGGATCTTGATAATTACCTCGGCTACCCTGTGCATAAATACTCTGCAAATCAGGACTGCTAGTAACTCTATCAACAGATAATACTGAGCTAAAATTAACACTCAAGCCTGATCCCTTCTTTCCCTTTTTGGTAGTGATAACGATCACACCTGTAGAGCCAGCAGTACCATAAAGTGCAGTAGCTGCAGCACCCTTAAGAACACTCATGCTCTCAATGTCATTTACGTTAAGGTCCATCAAACGATTCGATTGAGCTGTACCCGCAGTATTTCCTTCAGAACTCAAAGTCTCATTGTTGGTTCGAACACCATCAATCACAATGATTGGTTGGTTATTACCAATAATAGAAGTAATACCTCTCATTACTATACGAGAGCCACCACCAGCAGATCCTGATGAACGAGTAATCTGGATACCAGCAGCTTTTCCCACAAGCGCGTCTGTCGCACTTGTCGCTCCTGAATTCACCAATGCTTGGCTTTCAACCGTTTGCACGGCATAGCCCAGCGCTTTCTCATTCCTCTCAACACCCAATGCTGTAACTACCACCTCGGATAGTTCTGTTACATCGGAGCCAAGGGTGATATCAATCACTGTTCTTGAGCCTACAGCCACTTCTTGTTCTGCAAATCCAACAGAAGAAAAGACTAGGGTTGCTCCCTGGTCGACACTAAGGCTGAAATTTCCATCAAGATCAGTCGTAGTTCCATTTGTTGTGCCTTTAATCACAACATTCACACCAGGTAGTCCTTCACCAGTATCATCGGTGATTTTCCCTGAGACTGTTCTCTGTGCCATTACTGATGCAACGGCAAAAAAGAACAGCGTACTTAGTAGTAAAATCTTTCTCATACTTTACTTTTTTGGTTATAAATAGATTAATAAAGCGTTAAAGATAAGGCAATCTTTCCCACATATTCAAAATAGAATGCACTTTAAAGCTACTTTTTACCAGATGTCAACAATTAGTACCGATACCGTAAAAATGAAAACAACCAGAACTTACTGAACTTGCGCAGTTTACAAATCCTTTAGATAAACATAGATTTGCACTTTCAAACTTCTCTAATTTCATCAAATGCCTAACCAACCAGATATAGAAAATCTACAGAAGACATGCTCTCAGGTGCGCAGAGACATTGTAAGAATGGTTCATGCTGTCCAATCTGGTCACCCTGGAGGATCGCTAGGATGCACTGAATACTTTGTAGCTCTCTATCATCACATCATGTCTTTTGATCCGTCCTTTAATATGGAGGGTGCTAGTGAGGATATGTTCTTTTTATCCAATGGCCATATTTCACCCGTTTTTTACAGCACCCTAGCCCGATCTGGTTTTTTTGAGGTATCAGAACTAAGTACGTTCAGAAAGATTGGAACAAGGCTACAGGGTCATCCAGCGACTGAAGAAGGTCTACCTGGAGTTCGCATTGCTTCGGGTTCTTTAGGGCAAGGTCTTTCGGTTGCTTCTGGAGTTGCACTGGCAAAAAAGATCAATGGCGACGACAAGCATGTTTTCGTGCTAATGGGAGATGGTGAGCAACAAGAAGGTCAAGTGTGGGAGGCCGCCATGTTTGCTGCTCACAACAAAATTGACAATCTAATTGCTACCATCGACTACAATGGCCAACAAATCGATGGTTCAACAGATGAAGTCAACGCATTGGGAGATCTAGGAAGTAAGTACCGTTCCTTCGGATGGGAAGTGCTTTCGTGCGATGGTAACGACATAGGTGAGCTTATTGACACGCTGCAAACAGCAAAAACTAAAAGTGGACATGGCAAGCCAGTTCTAATTCTAATGAAGACGGAAATGGGGAAAGGCGTAGATTTCATGGAGGGAACGCATAAATGGCATGGCATAGCTCCAAATGACGAACAGCTAGAAAATGCCCTTGGCCAATTGGAAGAAACTTTAGGAGATTATTAAAATGACAAAACTTACATACACTGAAAAGAAAGACACAAGATCGGGTTTTGGAGATGGTCTCTTGGAGTTAGGCAGAACTAACCCAAACGTAGTTGGCCTTTGCGCTGACCTTATAGGCTCTCTAAAAATGGGCGCCTTTCAAAAAGAGTTTCCTGATCGATTCTTTCAAACAGGCATCGCGGAAGCTAATATGATGGGAATCGCTGCAGGACTTGCAACAGCTGGAAAAATTCCATTTACGGGAACATTTGCAAATTTCTCTACTAGTAGAGTGTATGATCAACTAAGACAGTCGATCGCCTATTCCGAAAAGAACGTAAAAGTTTGCGCATCCCATGCTGGACTCACACTGGGAGAAGATGGTGCGACTCATCAGGTGCTGGAAGATATTGGAATGACTAAAATGCTTCCAAATTTCACTGTTATTAATCCTTGTGATTACCATCAAACGAAGGCGGCTACTTTGGCAATAGCTGAGCATCATGGCCCAGTTTACCTAAGATTTGGAAGACCTAGCTGGCCTATGTTTATGGAAAATAAGCTTTTCGAAATAGGAAAAGCGATTACGCTTATAGAAGGTGGTGATGTTTCAATATTTGCTACGGGACATATGGTCTGGAAAGCGATCGAGGCGGAGGCGATCTTATCAGAGCAAGGGATTTCAGCTGAGATCATTAACATTCACACGATAAAGCCTCTTGACGTAAATGCAATTCTCAAATCAATTTCGAAAACGAGGTGCGTTGTTTCGGCTGAAGAACACCAAATCGCTGGGGGATTAGGAGAAAGCATTGCGCAGACGATTGTAACCAATGACTTGGTTCCTCAAGAATTTGTTGCCGTCAATGACCAGTTTGGGGAAAGTGGCAAACCAGAAGAACTACTTGATAAGTACGGATTGGGAGTGAATGACATCGTTGAAAAGGCAAAGAAAGCAGTAGCCAGAAAGCAGTAAGCTGTTTTCTGAGTTGAACTCCAGAATCTTGGAGCAAATTTAGTTGAAGACATGCCTACACAAAGACAGCTTTTTCTTGACCATTTATCTCAAACCTCTGATTCGCCCCTACTACTGGAAATTGAATCTGCGGAGGGAATCTACCTGACTGATACTTCTGGGAAAACATACGTTGACCTCATTTCTGGAATTGGAGTTTCAAGCGTCGGTCATCGGCACCCTCAGGTAGTTAAAGCGATCCATGATCAAGCGGACAAACACCTCCACCTAATGGTGTACGGTGAATACATTCAAAGCCCGCAAGTCAAACTAGCTGAGGCGCTATGCGCTACCCTACCTCAAAATTTAAACTCAGTCTACCTTCTAAATTCGGGAAGCGAGGCGATTGAAGGTGCAATGAAATTGGCCAAAAGGTATACTGGCAGGAAGGAAATCATCTCATGCCTCGATGCATACCATGGCTCCTCACATGGTGCTCTGTCTATCACCGGAAATGAGGACTTGAAAAGAAATTTTCGCCCTATGCTTCCTATGATCAAGCATATCCGATTCGGGAACCTTGCAGACCTAACCCACATCACAGATCAGACAGCAGCATTTTTCATTGAGACAGTCCAAGGCGAAGCTGGAGTAAGGGTCGCGGATGCTGAATATTTCAAAACCCTGCGTAAGAAGTGCGACGAAACGGGAACTTTGCTAGTTCTGGACGAAGTTCAGTGCGGGTTTGGACGGTCTGGCAAGTTTTGGGCGTTCGAGCATTTTGGGATAACTCCAGATATCTTGATCAGTGCAAAAGGAATGGGCGGAGGTATGCCAATCAGCTGCTTCATTTCTGATAAAAGCATCATGCAATGCCTAATGAATGAACCTGTGCTTGGGCACATATCAACTTTTGGAGGTCATCCTCTTTCAGCGGCTGCTTCGCTTGCTACTATTGAGGTTCTTTCAGGAAGTGATTTAATTCAGCAAGTAGTTGAGAAAGAAAAATTATTTCTTGAGCTACTCGTCCATGCAAAAATCAAAGACGTGAGAAGTTTAGGGCTCATGATGGCACTTCAGTTTGAATCTTATGACGTTCTCAAACCCATTATTGACAGAGCGATAGAATTAGGTGTAATCACCGATTGGTTTCTTTTTAACAACTCCTCGATGCGCATAGCGCCACCGCTAACGATTAGCGAAAGTGAAATTCGCAGCTCTTGTGAACTGATATTAAACGCAATTGGTTGATCTGAACAGTTCTAATCCTGTTAAAATAACTTCCCAGAATGGAAATGATAAACAAAGTGAAAGAGGCAGTTGACTTCTTAGTAGAGAAAGGATTTCAAAAGCCAGAGTTTGGAATAATTCTTGGCACTGGACTAGGAGCGCTGGCTGAAGAAATAGAAGTTGATTTCGAGGTAGAGTACGGCGAAATTCCTCATTTCCCAATAGCAACGGTGGAATTTCATCAAGGCAAGCTACTTTTCGGACGCCTGGAGGGGAAGACCGTTATCGCCATGCAAGGAAGGTTTCACTATTACGAAGGCTATTCTATGGCAGAGGTCGTTTTTCCTGTCAGGGTTCTAAAGGAGTTGGGGATTGAAAAACTCCTTATTTCCAATGCCGCAGGATCAATGAACTTAAAATGGAATAAAGGTGAGCTTATGCTTATCGAGGATCACATCAATCTTCAACCAGATAGTCCGCTAAGAGGTAAGGATGCCTCCGCGTTCGGCCCGATTTTCACGGACCTGAGTGCACCCTATGATGCTAGGATGAACAACAAAATGTTAGAAATTGCGAACAACCAAAACATCACCCTAAACACAGGAGTGTACGTGTCAGTTGCTGGCCCAAATCTCGAAACACGAGCGGAGTACAGATACCTGAGACAGATTGGTGCTGATGCAGTTGGAATGTCCACCGTTCCTGAAGTGATAGCCGCAAATCAAATGAACCTTCCTGTGGCTGCCATTTCCGTTCTCACAGACGACTGTGACCCCGACAACCTTCACCCCATAAACATCGATGACATCATCGCTACTGCTAAAAAGGCCGAAAAGAATCTTGTGATTCTCTTCAGGGAACTAATCAAAGCTATTTAAACGCAGGAATTCCCGTGATATCAGCTCCGAGGATCAGGAGGTGAATATCATGCGTTCCCTCGTACGTCACCACTGACTCCAAGTTCATCATATGTCGCATCATTGGATATTCGCCAGTAATCCCCATTCCACCATGGATTTGGCGTGCCTCCCTCGCAATATTTAGTGCGATTTCAACACCATTTCTTTTGGCCATCGAAATCTGAGCTGTGGTAGCCTTCCCTTCATCCATCATTTTTCCCAATTTCCAATTGAGCAATTGGGCTTTGGTGATTTCGGTAAGCATCTCGGCAAGCTTTTTTTGTATCAACTGAAATGACCCAATCGGCTTATCAAACTGAATTCGTTCAAGGGAATATCTTCGTGCAGAATCGTAGCAATCCATGGCCGCACCAACTGCTCCCCACGCAATCCCATACCTAGCTTTGTCAAGACAACCCATTGGGGCACCGAGTCCACTTTTACCAGGCAACAAGTTTTCTTTGGGAACCTTCACGTCACTAAAAACTAACTCACCAGTACATGAAGCTCGCAATGACCATTTTCCATGCGTTTCTGGTGTTGTGAAACCTTCCATCCCACGCTCGACTATCAGGCCATGAATTCGTCCCTCTTCACTTTTAGCCCAAACAACAGCTACATCAGCCTGCGGAGCATTCGATATCCACATCTTCGCCCCATTCAAAAGATAGTGATCCCCCTTGTCTTCAAAATGAGTTTCCATTCCGCTAGGGTTCGACCCATGATTTGGTTCTGTAAGTCCAAAGCAACCCAACCATTCTCCTGAGCCAAGTTTTGGAAGGTATTTTTTTCTCTGCTCCTCGGAGCCATAGGCAAATATCGGGTACATAACCAGAGATCCTTGCACCGATGCAGTTGATCTCATTCCTGAATCACCCCGCTCGATTTCCTGCATAATCAGACCGTAGGAAGTGTAATCAAGACCACCCCCTCCGTATTCCATTGGAACTGTAGGTCCAAACGCTCCTATCTCTCCAAATTTTCTCACTATTTCAGTGGGGAAGTGATTTTTTTCGGCCCAACCTTCGATGAATGGTGTAATTTCCTTCTTAACGAAATCTCTAACAGAAGATCTTATCAGCTTATGTTCATCCGTCAGAAGGTCATCGAGAAGATAGTGGTCTGGTGATTCGAATTCATCTACAAAATTTCTTTTTTCTTCGCTCATGAGATGTCGTGAGATTACGTCTGTTGTTAAATTTTTGCCGCAAATTTACAACCTATAAGCACAATAAAACAGCAATAAGAGATGGGATGTGATTATATTCTATTTGGTTTTGTGTTTGATATAAACAAAGTGAAAAGATCCAGAAAATCATCAAAGAAGTCCATCGCATAGATGTCCAAATTCATCTTACATATCATTATTCTATTAACACCTCTTTTCGTTATTTCTCAAAATATACAAGGAAAGAAGTTTTTCACAACAGACAGCACACAACTTAGTGAAGTATATCACTATGAAATTTCAGATTCATCACTAAATGGATCTTACGAATCTTTCTATCCGAATGGCTCGCTGCAAGTCTTTGGCTGGTATGAGAATGACAGGCCTGACAGCATCTGGACCTACTACTACCAAAACGGCAAAAAGAAAGCCTTAGGAAGGTTTGAGAACGGAGTACCAAACGGAAAATGGGAATACTTCTTTGAGAATGGGAATATAAAATCAAGTGGAGCCCTAAAAGGTGACGTAAAGTACGGGAGCTGGGTGTTTTATTTTGAAAATGGTGGTGAGAAGAGCTCAGGAAGCTTTCAAGAAAATCAAAAGACAGGGATTTGGAACCACTTCTACGAGGATCAAAGCATCAAAGCACAGGCATTTTATTCCGGGGAGATCGCTATCTATAAAGAATTCTACCCATTTGGTAATGTCCGAATGGAAGGAGAAATTTCAAATGATAAAAGCATTGGTGAGTGGATCTACTATTTCGATACTGGTGAAGTTGAGGCAGTCGGGCAATTCAAGGATGGACTGAGAAATGGAGCATGGCACTATTTTCATAAAAATGGAGAAAAGCGAGCTGCTGGAAATTACGAGGAAGGGCTTAGAGTTGGCGAATGGAAGTATTACCACGAAAATGGGACGTTATACCAATCAGGACTACTGGAACAGGATCGCAAAGAAGGTTATTGGAAACTCTTTTATCCAACCGGAGAAGTACAAGGCGAGGTAAGTTTTAATAAAGGATCTGGTAGCTTTTCTGAATACTACACCAATGGAGGAAAAAGAGCGAGTGGGCAGCTGGCGGGCGAGAAGAAGGAAGGCAAATGGGTTTATTACGCTGAGGATGGGCAAATCGAAGGAGAAGCAAACTTCGAAAAAGGTGAGGGAAACTATCGAGGATATTACCCAGATGGAACTCTAAAGATGGAGGGTCAAATCAAGGATGACAAACGTATAAACGAGTGGGTACTCTACAATCCAGATGGCTCTTTGGCAGGCACCTATTTCCCCATCTATGAAAATGACAAGCCCATTTTTAAAACCAGACAGTCTAAGGACTTTGTTCGGAACGACAACGTTGGATTCGACAAGCCTGAGTACACCTTCAAACGCCGTGGTCTCCGATATTTTCAGTACCGAATAAATGAATATCAGGCGGTCATTCTTGGCACCAATCCAGTGTGGCTTCTAGACAATCAATTGCCAATCGCAATAGAATACTACAAGCAGGAGAGATTGGGATATGAGCTGCAACTTGATCTGATGAGAAATCCTTTTTTCGTGTCTGATGATAATATTGAAAATGATGTGCTGTTCGAGCGAGGTTCGAGAATGAATTTTCGTCAAAAATTCTACCATGAGGATGGCCGATTCGGCATGTTCTACTTCGGCCATCAGTTGAGCTACAGTAAGGTCAATTTTAAGGTTAACTATCTTGATCAGACTATCATTTTCCCTGGCCCACAGTTGGTGTTTGGCAAGATGGTAGAATCAAGTTTTTCATATGGTATTTTGGTTGGTAGCAGATGGATGAGAGATGTCGGAGATTCTGGGTGGACGATTGATGTTTTTCTTGGTCTGAACGTTGCCAAAAGGTCTTATGAAAGAAATGATTCAGATCCTATTTTTGATAGCTACTTCAACCCTAAGATTAAGTCATCACTTCATTTTCCAGTGACATTTGGCCTCAATTTTGGGTTTGCAGGCCCTGACAGTAAAAGCAAAACACAGTAATGAAAAAAACCGTCCTCATTGGCGCCACTACCAATCCAACCCGGTATGCTTATTTAGCAGGAAATCGATTAACCCAACACGGACATGATTTAGTCCCAATAGGCATTAGAAAAGGTGAGCTCGCAGGTAAAGAAATCTTGGATCTCAAACAGAAGCCAAAAGTAGATAACGTGGATACAGTTACACTGTATGTGGGGCCGAAAAACCTCCTTGAATGGGAGGATTACATACTTTCGTTGAAACCAAAAAGAATCATTTTCAACCCTGGAACAGAGAATTACTCCCTCCTTGAAAAAGCCAATGATCAAGGCATTGAAACACTTGAAGCCTGTACACTTGTTATGTTGAGTGCTGGCACATATTAGTGCGTTACAGAGGGTTAAATATCCTGTCCTTTTGTATCACTTTTGATTCGGAAAATCTTAGTCAAAAAAGGTCCAAATTGTGTATCTTCGCACCTTAATAAATCACTGCATTCTAAATAACAATGAAGGAACAGGAATCATATCCAATTCAGACAATTTTTTAGCCTTCATTTTCTCTTAATACTATTCATGGAAGAAAAAAAGCAAAACAATAAAGGAGATTACTCAGCAAGTAATATTCAGGTCTTAGAAGGATTAGAGGCTGTAAGAAAAAGACCCGCAATGTACATCGGAGACATTGGAGTAAAGGGCCTACACCATTTGGTATGGGAGGTTGTTGATAACTCAATTGACGAGGCGCTAGCAGGGCACTGCGATCAGATTACAGTCGAAATAAATACAGATGAATCTATCACAGTAACTGACAACGGGAGGGGAATACCTACCGACATGCATGAGAAAGAGAAAAGAAGTGCGCTAGAAGTAGTGATGACCGTCTTGCATGCAGGTGGAAAATTCGACAAAGACACCTACAAAGTCTCGGGTGGACTACATGGGGTCGGAGTGTCGTGCGTGAATGCATTATCTTCTCTCCTCACTGCCACAGTCCATAGAAATGGAAAAATCTACACGCAAGAATACAACATAGGAATTCCAAAGGCTCCTGTCAAAGAAATAGGAAAGACAGATATCCATGGTACAATTATTCAGTTTAAACCAGACGCGGATATTTTCAGTGTAGCTAAATACAATTCTGAGACGATAGCTTCCCGACTGAGAGAGCTCTCTTTTCTGAATTCAGGAATACGAATAATTCTAATCGATCACAGAGATTTGGATGATTCTGATGAGCCAATGAAACAAGAGTTCTACTCCGAAGGAGGACTTGCTGAATTTGTCAATTACCTTGATAGTACCCGGGAGACATTAATTCCTGACCCAATTTACATCAGCAAGGAAAATGCAGAGGTTCCCGTTGAAGTAGCTCTCAGCTATAATACATCCTACACGGAGAATGTTATCTCGTACGTAAATAACATTAACACGCATGAAGGCGGTACTCATGTTTCTGGATTTAGGCGAGCATTGACAAGAACATTAAAAAGCTATGCAGACAAATCTGGTCTACTGGAAAAGGTAAAAGTAGAAATTACAGGAGATGACTTTAGGGAGGGATTGACAGCTGTTATTTCGATCAAAGTAGCAGAACCTCAATTTGAAGGACAGACTAAGACCAAGCTTGGTAATTCCGACGCTATGGGTGCCGTTGATACCTGTGTTAGTGAAATCTTAAATGAATACCTGGAAGAGCACCCTAAGGAGGCGAAACTCATAGTTTCCAAGGTAGTTATTGCAGCCCAAGCCCGACATGCAGCCAGAAAGGCTCGTGAAATGGTGCAGCGCAAGAATGTACTTTCAGGAACTGGGCTTCCTGGTAAGCTAGCAGATTGCTCCAATAGAGATCCCGCGGCTTGTGAGCTATATCTCGTCGAGGGAGATTCAGCAGGAGGTTCAGCTAAGCAAGGAAGAGATCGGAAATTTCAGGCAATACTCCCGCTTAGAGGGAAAATTCTCAATGTTGAGAAAGCTCAGGAGCACAAGATCTACGACAATGAAGAGATCAAAAATATGATCACTGGTCTCGGGGTTTCGTTCGGAACAGAAGAGGATGAGAAAGCTCTTAACATGGAAAAACTAAGATATCACAAAGTCATCATTATGACGGATGCTGATATTGACGGTAGTCACATCAGGACGCTGATACTTACCTTCTTTTTCAGGTACATGAGACCTCTTATTGAACACGGTTATCTCTACATAGCTCTTCCTCCTCTCTACCTAATCAAGAAAGGAAAACAAGAAAGATATGCATGGTCAGAGGAAGACAGAGAACGAGTGGTGAAAGAAATGGTACCTGAGGGCAAAGAAGACTCCTTGAATTTGCAACGTTACAAGGGACTTGGAGAGATGAATCCAGAACAACTTTGGACGACTACCATGGACCCAGAACATCGAAGTTTAAAGCAAGTAACTATCGAATCCGCAGCAGAGGCAGACCATCTCTTCTCGATGCTGATGGGAGACGAAGTTGCTCCTCGAAGAGAATTCATCGAGAAAAATGCGAAGTATGCAAAAGTAGATGTCTAAATTCTAGACAAAATAATTTGATACATTGCTTGTAAAAATTTCCAAATTACGGCAAACGTAAATAGGATTGCAGAACCAAATGCCAAAATAATTAGCATGATGAAGTCAACTAGCTTTTCCATTGCTCTTAGTGCTCTTAGATTTAGGTTGCTTCAATATACGTTTATTTCTGGTAAAGGATAGTAAGCACTTCAAACATTTTTCCAATTATGAAATATAATTTTATCAAGAAAGCCTTTTTCCCACTTTTATTTGTTGTTACGGGTCACTTTTTGACAGCTCAAGGCTATTGGCAGCAACGAGTTGAATATGTAATGGATGTAGATTTTGATGTTAAGAATCATCAATTTTCGGGATCGCAGAGCATTAAATACTTTAATAACAGCCCAGACACGCTTTTCAATGTCTTCTACCATCTCTATTTCAACGCCTTTCAGCCAGAAAGCATGATGGATGTCAGAAGCAGGACAATTGAGGATCCAGATGGTCGTGTTAGGGACAGAATAGCCAAATTGGACAATTCACAGATTGGGTTTCACAAAATAAGTAACCTTAAACAAGACGGCTCTCCTCTCAAGTTTAAAATCGAAGGGACTGTCCTTGAAGTAGAATTAGCAAAGCCGATCCCTCCTGGCACCACATCCCTTTTAGATTTAAAATTTGATAGCCAAGTGCCCATCCAAATCAGACGGAGCGGTAGAAACAATGCGGAGGGTATAGATTATTCGATGGCCCAATGGTTTCCGAAATTAGCGGAATATGACGAGCGTGGCTGGCATGCTCATCCATATGTTGCTCGTGAATTCTTTGCCCCTTGGGGAGACTTCGAAGTAAACCTCACCATTGATAAAAGTTACGTTATTGCAGCTACTGGTGTACTCCAAAATGCTAATGAAATAGGCTATGGGTATGCTGATGGCCCAGGAGCAAAGGCAAAAGGTAAAACGCACACATGGAAGTTCAAAGCAGAAAATGTGCATGATTTTGTATGGACAGCAGATCCAGACTACAAGCATGTGATTACGCAAGTTCCAGATGGGCCGGCGCTCCATTTTTTCTATCAGGATACTCCCGAAACAAAAGAATGGGAAAAGTTACCTGAATTGGCAGTCAAAGCTTTTCAATACATAGCAAAGAATTTTGGTGAATACCCGTTCCCGCACTACTCTATTATTCAGGGAGGTGATGGAGGTATGGAATACCCGATGGCTACCTTGATTACAGGACATAGAAGTTTGCGAAGCCTGGTAGGAGTTACCGTGCATGAAGCACTTCACAGTTGGTACCAAGGACTGCTTGCAACCAACGAGAGTTACTTTGCCTGGATGGACGAGGGTTACACCTCCTACGCCACTAGCCTTACCATGGCACATGTATTTGACACAGAGGTTGATTGGTTCACCGATGGGAATTATGGGGGTTATTTTGCCTTAGCAAAAAGTGGTAAGGAAGAGCCAATGAGTACTCATTCAGATCAATATGAGACGAATTTCGCTTACGGTCGGGCAGCTTACTCGAAAGGGGCTGTGAGCATTGCTCAACTTGGTTACATCATAGGCGAAGAAGCCAGGGATAAAGTTTTGCTTCGCTATTTCAACGAATGGAAATTCAAACACCCAGATCTAAATGATTTTGTAAGAGTTGCCGAAAAAACCTCAGGTTTGGAATTAGATTGGTACTATGACTACTGGGTTAACTCAACCAAAACCATCGATTATGGTGTAGGAAATGTTGAGGAATTTGATGGAAATGTTTTAGTCGAGGTGGTGAGAGAAGGTACCGTACCTATGCCAATGGACGTCACTGTAACATTTAAGGATGGATCGAAAAAGATTTACTATGCTCCCCTGAGCATCATGAGAGGTGAGAAGAAAAACGAGAGCAAGCTAGAACGCGTGCTACTGCCAGATTGGAAATGGACACACCCTAGCTACAACTTTCAGATTGAAGGTTCTCTTGAAAATATTCAATCCATTCAAATCGATGAGAGCGGACTCCTTGCAGATGTTAATCGCGAGAACAATGACTGGGTAAAGAAGTAGAAGTAATTACTTGCTATCCCCTCTTTGTTGAATAGTCCCTTTAATGGTCACCATCTGGGTCGGAGAAATCGGATCATTGGAAAAGATGGTGACCGTTTTGTATTGGTTACCCCTTCTTCCTGACGTATCAAATTTCAATTTCAATACCTGAGACTTCCCCTTTTTCAAATCTTGTGATTTCAGCTCGTATGTGACACAACTGCAATTCGATTTTACCTTTCTAAAATTCAATTTCTCTTTACCATTGTTCGTAAGTTGGAATTCAACATCCACCATCTCCCCTTCCATCACTTTCCCAAAATCATAGACTCGATCCGCAATTGCTAATTTTGGTGAATTATCCAGCTTCTCTGCCGTCATCTCGGGAAAGAATTCTTCAATCGTGGAAATCACATAAAATTGATTTTTTTCGGTAACCAAAGTGTCCGTCTGGATTGTGATGTTATCACTCAAAAAACCCAAATCACTCTTTTTCTTTGGATCAAATCTAATTTTCAAAAGCCCTTTTTCTTTTGGCAATAGAGACTCAGGTTCCATATCTATCTTCAGATGCTCTGGCACCTCCATTAGCTCCATTAACAAGCTAAGAGAATTATCTCCAGCGTTGTAAACATCAAAGCTCTTTTCAATCGTTTTTTCAGTTGTAATCTTTCCGAAATTCAACGATCGGTGTTTCAAACGAAGGTCACCACTACTAATCGTGTACTCCTCTAGCACATCGCGCGGTCTAGGTTTAACAAAACCTGCGATATATAGGATCTTTTGTCCGCCAGTGGTTGAAACATTTAGAGACTTCCTAAACCTTCCTGGCCTATTGCGAGGATTGTATCGAGCCTTAATAAACCCGCTTTCTCCTGGCATCACCTCTTCTTTACTCCAATCTGGGGTAGTGCATCCACACGAAGCCTTTACATTGGTAATTTTAATGGGCTGATCCCCTTCATTTACAAAAGTGAAGGTCGTTTCAGCAAACCCATCCGTTTCCTCTATCTGACCAAAATCATGCGTTTCATTTTCAAAACTCAAAGTCCCTTGACTGAAAGAAAAATGAACCAATATGACAAGACTAAAAAGTAAAATATTTCGCATGTTGATTTTCGGGTTATTGCACTCCTACCTGAACGTAAAGGTTCAAATTTAATCGTAGGTTTGCACAAATTTTTTTCAAAAAAATGGCTAGAATTCTTACAGGTATCCAAAGTTCAGGTAAACCGCATCTTGGAAATCTCATGGGTGCAATTTTACCAGCGATTGAATTATCCAAGGATGAAAAGAATGAATCTTTCTTCTTCATCGCTGATCTTCACTCCCTAACGACCATCAAAGATTCAAAATTGCGTGTGGAAAACACGAATGCAGTCGCCGCTGCCTGGCTCGCATGTGGATTTGATACGGACAAAAATGTATTCTACAGACAGTCGCGTGTTCCCATGGTTTGTGAATTAACCTGGTATCTCAATTGCTTCACTCCCTATCCGATGTTGGCAAATGCCACCTCCTTTAAGGACAAGGCCGATAGACTTTCAGATGTAAATGCCGGACTCTTTGACTACCCGGTCCTTATGGCATCCGATATTTTGCTATACGATGCAGATTTTGTACCAGTTGGAAAAGACCAAAAACAACATCTGGAAATTACGCGAGATCTCGCAACTGCTTTTAATAATCAATTTGGCGAGACCTTCGTCATTCCTGAGTCCTTGATTGATGGTAAGGTTATGACCGTTCCTGGCACAGACGGACAAAAAATGAGTAAAAGTTATGGAAATATTATAGACGTCTTTCTACCTGAAAAAGCACTTAGAAAGAACGTCATGAAGATCATAACGGACAGTACTCCAATGGAAGAGCCTAAGAACCCGGATACATGCAATGTGTTTTCCATCTATAAACTGTTAGCTAGCGAGTCAGAAATAGGCGAAATGAGGAAAAAATATGAAGGAGGCAATTACGGGTATGGACATGCTAAGCAGGAATTGTTCGAACTCATTAATGAGCGATTCAGGAAGGAACGAGAAATCTACACTGAGTATATGAGCAATTTGGATGAATTGGAGCGAAGACTGAGTGAGGGCGAAAAGAAGGCGGAGTCTATTGCTTCCGAAGTGATGACCAGAGTAAAATCCAGACTTGGGTTTGCATAAATAGTAGAAATATGGAGGCAAAAGAAAAAGCACAGGAATGGTTGAGTTCCAATAGCCTGGACGAAGACGCAAGGTTGCGCATTGAATCAATGAGCGAAAGTGATTTACAAGAAGCTTTCTACAAGAATCTTGAGTTTGGTACAGGTGGTTTAAGGGGCATCATGGATATTGGATCCAATCGTGTCAATAAGTACACAATCGGCATGGCCACCCAAGGATTCGCTAACTATCTCAACAAATGCTACTCAACACCAGTTTCAGTAGCAGTAGCTCACGATAGCAGAAATAACAGTCGGGAATTGGCAGAAATCACTGCAAATGTGTTTTCTGCGAATGGAATTAAGGTTTACTTATTTGATAGCCTTCGACCCACACCAGAACTTTCCTTTGCTATTCGAGACCTCAAATGTGCTGGAGGAGTAGTTCTGACTGCATCGCACAATCCAAAAGAGTACAATGGCTATAAGGCATACTGGTCAGATGGCGCGCAGTTAATAACGCCGCACGATCAAAATGTTATTGAGCATGTTAACGAAATTTCGAGCATAGACGAAGTGAGTTTTGAGCCAGACACAGATCTAATTGAAGCAATTGGAGAGGCTATGGATCAACGTTATCTTGAGATGATCAAGAAGCTTACCCTCTCAAGTGAATCAATACAAAATCAAAAAGATCTAAAGATCATCTTCTCACCTATTCATGGAACTGGGATAACCTTGATACCGCGGGTCTTGCAAGAATTGGGCTTTGAGAATATCCAGGTTGTGGAAGAGCAAAGTACTCCCGACGGGAATTTTCCCACTGTTGTCTATCCAAATCCTGAAGAGGAAGAAGCAATGTCTATGGCGCTCAACAAAGCCCGTGATCTCGACGCAGATTTGGTAATGGCCACTGACCCTGACGCCGATCGCGTGGGAATAGCTCTAAAAAATACACGAGGTGAGTTCCAGCTTTTGAATGGAAATCAGACTGGTGTTTTGATCGTCTACTATTTGCTTAAGAAATGGAAAGAGCGTGGATTCAAAGGCAATGAGTTTATTGTCAAAACAATTGTAACGACAGAATTAATCAAGGACATTTCCGATAGTTTCGATGTGGATAGCTATGACACCCTTACTGGCTTCAAGCACATCGCCGCTTTAATAGCAAAATTTGAAGGAGAAAAGACCTTTATTGGTGGGGGTGAGGAAAGCTACGGCTATATGATCGGCGACAATGTGAGGGACAAAGATGCAGTCGCCAGCTGTGTCATAATCGCAGAGATGACAGCATGGGCAAGGGAGCAAGGAAAATCACTTTTTGAAGTTCTTCTTGAAATCTACAAAGAATACGGGCTTTATCATGAAGAACTAAAGTCAATTACCAGGAAAGGAATGCAAGGAGCTGAAGAAATAAGCGAGATGATGAGGCAGTTCAGGAAAAATCCTCCAAAACTCCTGGCTGATTCTGAAGTAACTACCATTGTCGACTACCAAACAGGAGTAAGAAAGGAGATCAGTACTGGTTCGGTGGAAAAACTGACACTGCCAAAATCAAACGTTCTTCAATACATCACACAAGATGGGAGCAAAATCAGCGTAAGACCTTCAGGAACAGAGCCTAAGATAAAATTCTACTTCTCTGTAAAATCTGATTCTGAGTGGTCTGATTATTTTTCTGAATTGAAAAACCTAAAAAATAAGGCGCATAAGTTGCTGACGGACTTGGGTTTATGATCCAGTTTTTATTTATTGCATTAAACCATGCAAAAGTGTTAATTTGCAGGTGTTTCGAATCTAAATTGTAGATCAGTTAATATTCGACACATGTGGTCACCTAAACCTGATAGAGCTTGAGTGTAGCAGTTAATTTTGTCCTCGTAATCGTCGGATTTGCTCTCTTGATTAAAGGAGCGGATTACCTAGTAAATGGTGCCTCTTCCCTAGCTAAGAGGTTCAATGTATCTGATATTGCAATTGGTCTTACCGTTGTTGCCATGGGCACATCGGCACCTGAGCTAGTAGTAAATATTATTTCAGGTGGAGTGCAGGACGGAAATTCTGGAGCGAACGAGGTGGTTTTCGGCAACATTATTGGATCAAATATTTTTAATACGTTTCTTATTTTAGGAATCGCTAGTATCATATACCCCCTAACAGTCGAAAGGAATGCCCTCTGGAAAGAGGTTCCCTACTCGCTTTTGGCAACCTTTGTGTTTTTTATTCTAGTAAATGACGCCATGTTTTTTGGCGCTGATTCAAGCGGGCTTAGTGCTAAAGATGGAGTCATTCTGTTGGTGATGTTTTCGCTATTCATCATCTACATTTTCATGAACCTGAGACGGAATCCTGAATCCGAAACTGAGGATATTGAAATGTACAGCAACCTCAAGACCACGATCATGTTGGTTGTTGGAATTACAGGACTAGTTTTTGGCGGGAATTTAATTGTGGAGAATGCAACCATGATCGCCAAATTTTATGAGGTGAGTGATAAGTTAATAGGACTCACCATCATTGCTGCTGGGACTTCTCTTCCAGAGCTAGCCACTTCCGCTGTGGCAGCATTTCACAAGAAATCTGATTTAGCTGTTGGTAACATTGTGGGCTCAAACATTTTCAATCTTTTACTCGTGTTGGGAGTTACCTCAATAGTTCACTCACCATTGGTATATACACCAGCCCTTAATATTGATCTCTATCTCGTAATGCTCGGCACCTTCATGTTGTTCATCTTCATGTTTACTTTCGCTAAGTACAAACTTGACAGAGCAGAGGGTGCAATTTATCTGGTGGGCTTCTTCCTTTATAGCTACTATCTATTTGTAAGAGAAGGTATCTTCTCCTCTCCTTTTTAATTTCATAACTTAGGAACGATGTTTCCAAAAATAGATCCAACGACTACTCAGTCTTGGTCAGAATTGATCTCTTTAGCAAAAGAACCAGACCAATCGATCAAGGAATTGCTGAAAAGTGATGCCAATAGAGTCAATAAATTCTCCTTTGATCACGGCTCAATTCATTTTGATTTTTCAAAGAACAACACGAGCGACAAGGTGCTAGCTGCACTTCTGAAGCTTGCGGATGAATGCGAGCTGACAGATGCCATTGGTGCAATGTTCGATGGGGATGAAATAAACGCAACTGAAAGCAGAGCAGTGCTACATACAGAACTCCGAAGGCTCTCTGAAAGGACTGCATACTCAAATCAAGTTCAAGAAGAGCTGAAAAAAATTCAAGAATTCTCAAGTAACTTAATCAGCGGACAATGGAAAGGGTATTCTGGCAAACCAATAACTGACGTTGTAAACATCGGAATAGGTGGATCCGACCTGGGACCAAAAATGGTAACAAATGCACTGCAACCCTATTGGAAATCTCTACGACCACACTTTGTTTCCAACGTTGATGCTCAACAGCTTATTGAGGAATTGTCTGGATTAAACCCTGAGACAACACTTTTCATTATCGCATCGAAAACGTTTACCACGCAGGAAACTATGACAAATGCGGAAAGTGCCAAGTCATGGTTCCTGAAAAATGGAGGATCAGAAAATCACATTTCAAAGCATTTCGTAGGAGTCAGCACAAACAAGCATGCTGTAGAGTCATTCGGAATAGACACCAAAAACATGTTTGAATTCTGGGACTGGGTTGGAGGCAGATATTCTCTTTGGTCCAGCATTGGACTGATCACCGCATGCACCGTTGGTTTCTCAAATTTCGAGCAGCTTCTTCTCGGTGCAGAAGACATGGATGTTCATTTCAAAACAACTCCCTTTGAGAAAAACATGCCAGTCCTGGCCGCACTGATCGGCATTTGGTACAATAATTTCCTAGGGCATGAATCTCTAGCCATCTTGCCCTACGATCATCGCTTGAGATTTCTACCCTCCTATCTACAGCAGGCGGATATGGAAAGCAACGGAAAATCCATCGATCGATTGGGCCAAAAAGTGAGCTATCAAACTGGCCCAATTATTTGGGGAGAACCAGGAACAAATGGCCAGCATGCATTCTATCAACTGATCCATCAAGGGACGAAAATAGTGCCTTGCGACTTCATCATGGTGGCGAATCCTGCCCACGAGCATCATGATCATCATCAGAAATTACTTGCAAACTTCCTCGCGCAACCAGAAGCTCTACTAACTGGAAAATCTAAAGATCAGGTAGTGGCAGAGTTGGAAGGCTCTGATAACCAAAATCACGAAGTAGTGCCTTTCAAAGTCTTTGAGGGCAACCGCCCAACAACCTCCATCCTGATTGATGAGTTAACTCCATTCAACTTAGGGAAGTTAGTTTCATTCTACGAACATAAAATTTTTGTTCAAGGTGTAGTCTGGAATATTTTCAGTTTCGATCAATGGGGTGTTGAACTCGGGAAGCAGCTAGCAAAACCAATCCTGAAAGAAGTGAAGAATAAGAAGGAAGGAGAACATGACAAGTCGACCACTAACCTCCTAAAGGTATATCAGCGTATGCGCAAGTAGCTTGCAATTACTCCTGTTGCTGTTGCTACGTTTAAGGACTCAGCCTCTCCAAACCTGGGAATGCTTATGGAAAAATCTAACTCGGCCTTCAGTTTCTCCGAGAGCCCGTGAGATTCACTGCCCATCACAATGATGGAAGGATCATCAATTTTAGAATCAAATAAATTCAACCCCTTCATTTCTGCTCCATATACTGGAAGGTTACACTCACTTAGAAATTTTCCTAAATCTGTATAGCACACAATGACCTTTGTAAAAGAGCCCATGGTACTGTTAATCACTTTAGGGTTATAAAATTCTGCAGAGTCCGGTGAGCAAACAAGCTGGTCAAATCCAAACCAATCCAGAGTTCTTATTATGGTTCCAAGGTTTCCCGGATCGCTCACTCCATCTAGAGCAAAGATCTGCTTCGTCTTATCAATATCCTCCGCAGTCTGTTCCTCCGATCTCGCGACAGCTAAGCAAGTACTGTTGGTTTTAAAGGTGCCTGTATCCTCAAGTACCTTTTCGCCGACTATGTGAGTATTTAAATCCTTCAAATAGCGCTCGTTTATTCCATAAAAATCTTTTGTGCATAGAACCTGATCGGTGACATACTCTGATTTGATCAACTCTAGCACATTTTTTGCCCCTTCAACCAAGAAGCGCTTCTCGCGCACTCTGTACTTCTTAACTTTGAGCGATTTTATCAATTTTAACTCGTTTTTTGAAATCATCTACTTTGAAGCGATTTTTTACCGTAGGTCAAATATCCATATTCGCGAGCATATGTCTCTCTTCTTGCTTGGGTTCAAGGTACCTAAAATCGGACGAACAACTTCTGGTAAAATATGAAGTTCGCGGCCTTTCAGGCTCAAGAAAAGACGACGCAAAAGGTCTGGTGATGCAGACACCAAATTCCAAGGTTTCCCTCATGGGGATCACAATCCTTCCATTCACGCATTTAGCTCACACCTACCAGCTAGGTAAAAATGGATTTTTCTTTGTCAAAGGATATGATGCAGAAAAAACAAACCGTAAACGCGAGGCTCTTCAAAGGAAATTTGAAATGAAAATCATGAATGCCAGCAAAGAGGAAAAACAGCGGAAACTGCGCCAGCGGATGATCAAGAAGCTCGATAAGAAGGATCGAAAGCTAAAGGAGGGTAATCAACTTATGAGGTGGGGCGAGGAGTTAGCCGTGTATCATGAAGATAAATCACAACAATCTGCCGAGAGGATAAAACAGTATCTCAACTCCAAGGGGTTCTTTAACTCGGATGTTACCATTACCCAAAAGGTCGTTAACAAAAGCAAAAGAAGAGTCTTAGTAGAATATGATGTTAAGCCAGGTCGGCGTTATCTGGTAGACTCTATCGAGTATGTAATCGCTGACACTGCTTTAGCACGAATAATTTCTGAAAACCTCAGGAAAGCTCCTCTCAAAAAGGGATTTTATAATCAACAAACGCTGAGTGCCGAAAGGGATCACATTTACAACCTAGCAGTCAATAATGGTTACTTCGAATTTTCCAAGCAGTTCGTTTCGTTCGAGATTGACTCAGTTAAGTTAAAAGACCAAAAATTATACGTGCGAGAATCCATTAGGAATCCCGCAAAAAGACCTGAGCACAAAGTGTTCACACTTGATTCCGTGATCTTCACCTCAGATGCAAGTATCACTCAAGTCTTTGACAGAACCATCGAGACTCAGGATGACGTAACCTTTAATTTTGGTAAGAACAAGTATTCAAAAAAGATCTTGCATTGGAGAATCCCCCTGGAAAAAGGAGAGGTTTATAGTCGGGATCTAACCATAGAAACGCAGCGTCAACTATCCTATCTTGACAATTTCAAATTCGTAAACATCAACTACGATACTACTGGAAATCGTTTTGTAGCAAACATCTTCACCTCCCCTTTTGATCGGTATCAAACTTCAAATGAATTTGGTTTCACCCAAACCAATGGCGCCAATCCTGGTCCATTTTTTACAGTAAATCTCAAAAACAGAAATACGTTTAGAGGCCTGGAGATCGTCAGCATCGATGCAAATGCCAAATTAGAAGGGATCAGAGGGGTATCCGAATCGGACGAAAGATATTCAAGCCGGCAGTATGGAGGTCAGCTCACCTTCAGCTTCCCACAATTTCTATTTCCTCTAGGAAGTTCCCTTAAAAAGCAAATGGGAAGTTACAATGCCAAAAGTAGGTTTTCCGTGGGGTTATCTTACGAACAACGAATCGATGAGTACGTTCGACGTACGATTCAAACAAGTTTTTCCTACACCTGGCAAGTACGAGACAAAATAAAATACACCTTGACGCCGCTACAGGGCAGTTTGATACGGTCTGATAATGATGACTCTTTTGAGTTGTTTCTGAACAACCTTGACGTTCAGGGAAATACCTATGCGAATGCATTTAGGTCTGCTTTTGTGAGTAGTACCTCACTTCAGGTAGATCTCAATTTGGGTGATTATGCCCAGGGAAAAGACGGGGGGTTTGTACGATTCTTTACTGAGGCAGGAGGAAATCTAAATGGTCTGGTAGGCGAAGGAGCAGTTGGCGACTCCATTCAGGTTTATCGATTCATAAAAGGCAACATCGATCTCCGTAAAATTGACAGAATAACCCGAAGACTGAACCTCGCATATCGTTTCAATATAGGGTTGGCTTATGCCTACGGAAGCAACAATTCACTCCCGTATGAAAAATACTTTTTCGGTGGTGGTAGCAACAGTATCCGGGGCTGGAAACCCAGACGATTGGGTCCAGGCGCATTTGGTCAAATCGACACGCTACGAACAACAGAATCCAACGCAAGAGTGATAGATTTTGGAAGAGAGCAGCCAGGTGATTTTATTATTGAATCAAGCATTGAATTACGGCACAAGTTGGTCGGGTTCCTGGAGGGTGCTATCTTTCTGGATGCTGGGAATGTCTGGCTTATTAAGGGGTCTTCAGTACAACCTGAACTTGACCCAGAGGGTGATGATGGCAAATTCAGGATCAATGAATTTATGAACGAGATGGCAGTAGGCACCGGACTTGGTTTTAGATTCGATCTTTCATTTCTAATCATGCGATTGGATCTGGGGCTTAAACTGTTCGATCCTGCACAGCCAAAGGGGGACCGATTTGTCGGTGATAAAATCTTAAGTAATTTCGGTGCCAATTCAGAATTCAATATCGGTATCGGTTATCCTTTTTAATTCCTATGAATACTCCAGAAAAAGAACACATTTCAGATTGGTTGCAAGGCCTTCAAGACACTATTTGTCAAGGTTTGGAAAAGCTCGATGGTCAGTCCAATTTTGTTGAAGACAAATGGAAACGAGCTGATGGCGGTGGCGGGCGAACTCGAACTTTCAAGGATGGTGATCTCATCGAAAAAGGCGGAGTGAACTTCTCTGCTGTTCATGGCCCTACTCCACCCAAAATTCTGGAGGCGCTCAAACTCAAAGAAGCAGATTTTTTTGCTACAGGTGTTTCCATAGTATTACACCCCAATAATCCCTGGGCTCCAATCATCCACATGAATGTCAGGTACTTTGAAATGGATAACGGTGTTTGGTGGTTCGGTGGTGGCATAGATTTGACACCTCACATAATTGTAGATGAAAAGGCGAAAGCATTTCACGATTCATTAAAGAAAATCTGTGATACACATCACAAAGACTATTACCCAAAATTCAAAGTTTGGGCAGACGACTATTTCTACTTGTCTCACAGAAATGAAACGAGAGGGGTTGGGGGAATTTTCTTTGATCGGTTGAGCGAAGATGATGCGATAACTAAAGAGGATCGCTGGGATTTCGTGAAGGACTTGGGTAGCTCATTTGTTTCCATATACACCGACGCAACAAACAACCTCCGAAACAAAGAATGCACGGAAGCTGATAAAAATTGGCAAGAGATCAGAAGGGGTAGATATGTTGAATTCAATCTTGTCCACGACAAGGGGACAAAGTTTGGTCTGGACACTGACGGTCGTACAGAATCTATTCTTGTTAGCATGCCACCAAGAGCACAGTGGCATTACGATTTTCAACCTAGCAATGAAGATCACCTGCGTACTCAGTCTCTCCTTAAGAAAGGAATAGACTGGGTGAGCAAATAGGGAATAGGTTTATAGCAAGTTGAACTTCTCCATCAACGATTCTCGATAAGAAGCTCCAATTGCAAAGGTTTTCTCTCCAATATGAACCTGCAAATCTTCAATCTTGTGGATCATATTTCGATTAATAATGAAGCTACGATGAACCCTGCTGAATATACTTTCAGGCAGACGTTTCTCAATACCTTTCATTGTATGATGCACAATGTGCTTGGAGTTTGGCGTATTAAAAATCACGTAATCAGCTAATGCCTCTACGAATAGGATGTTTTTGTATGCCAACCTAAACAGTCTTCCATCGCTTTTCACGTAGATATGATCCTCAGATTCCGCAAGTAGCTTCTCCTTTTCAAGACTCTCCTTAACCTTATTGACAGCTTTAATGAATCTATCGTACTCAACAGGCTTAACCAGATAATCGGCAACTGCACCTTCAAACGCTTCAATAGCATAGTCTTTCTTTGAAGAAACAACGACTACGTTGTACGCATAATTCAAAGATTTGATCAACTCTATCCCAGACATTTCAGGCATTTCAATGTCAAGAAATACGATATCAACTTCATTGGCACTCTCGCCCAACAAGATCTCTGAAGCCTCCTTCATACTGTCAATGTCGTGAGCAAGTGTCAAAAAATCTGTTTTTTCAATGAATTGCTTGATAACCAAGCGTGACAATTCATCGTCATCAACAACCATGCAATTAAGTATCATCTTCTTTTGTTTAGAATTTGGTGAATATACTTACCAATAATATCGAATTCAATGTTCACAGTATTGGTGGGTTTTAACTGATTAAAGTTCGTATGTTCAAATGTATATGGAATAATCGCCACAGAAAACATATTTTCATTTATATCAAAGCAGGTAAGACTGGCTCCATTTACACAAACACTGCCTTTCTCAACAATCAAACCCTCATTTGAAAGGAGAAAACGAAACACCCAACTACCGTTCTCTTCCACAATACTTTTAGCTATGGCAACCGTGTCAACGTGACCCTGCACGATGTGACCATCAAACCTAGCGTCCGCTTTCATGCAACGCTCAAGATTTACTATTCCGCCCACGGACAACGTTTTGAGATTTGTTCTTTTAAGCGTTTCATCAATGGCGGTGACCCAATGACTACCCTCCGAAAGAGCCGTAACAGTCAAGCAGACTCCATTATGTGAAATGCTTTGGTCGACTTGAAGCTCAGGAGAAATCGATGACTGTATGCAAAAATCTATATTTGACCCAGTCTTTCTTAATTCTACAACTTTACCAATCGTTTCAACAATTCCTGTAAACACCTGTTTAATTTTGAACCGAATCTAAGTTAATTGGAAGATACCTACAAACATAAGGGCCTGCGAAAGCAACTCGTAGCGGAAATCAAGAGCAAAGGCATCAAAGACGAAAGGGTCATTGAAGCAATTGGGAAAATTCCGCGACATTTCTTTTTTGATGGAATATTTGATGTTCATGCCTATGAGGACAAGGCCTTTCCAATCGCCGCAGGTCAAACAATCTCTCAACCCTACACGGTAGCCTTTCAAACCGAATTACTTCAAATAGAAAATGGGCATCGAATTTTGGAGATTGGTACAGGCTCTGGATATCAAGCTGCTGTACTAATGGAGCTCGGTGCAGACGTTTATACCATTGAGTACCAAAAGGCGTTGTACCAGAAGGCAATTCGATTCATCCCTTCACTTGGATATCAACCACACATGTATCATGGGGATGGATCAAAAGGGCTTGCTCGCTTTGCTCCATATGATGGCATTATCGTTACAGCAGGTGCGCCAGCAGTCCCTGATGTCTTAATTCAACAACTTAAAGTTGGCGGTCGTTTGGTTATTCCAGTAGGCGATGACAAAAAACAATCGATGGTTTTAATCCGAAAAATATCCGAACAGGAGGTTGTAAAGAAAGATTATAACCACTTCAGCTTCGTACCTTTGCTCGGCAAACACGGATGGTCCGTTAAATGAACAGTTTCGAAATTTTTAGCTATTAAGTCATTCTGAATTCATTTCAGAATCTTCCTCTAAGATTGGCAGATCCTGGAACAAGCTCAAGATGACCATCACAAGTATTAAATGAAGAAATCAAAAAAATGTTCCGACTCATTTGTCACAATGACTGAGTTGGTCTTGCCAAACGATACAAACACACTCACCAATTTGATGGGTGGAAGGCTTATGCATTGGATGGACATTGTTTCGGCAATAGCAGCTCAAAAACACTCAAATCGCATCGTTGTCACAGCCTCCGTTGACAACATTTCCTTCTCTGAACCGATTAGAATTGGAAATACTGTCACGCTCACCGCCTTCGTGACCCGCGCGTTCAACTCATCCATGGAAGTATACATCGAAGTGGTGGCCGAAGATATTCCAGCTGATAAAAAACTTCATACAAACAAAGCATTCTTCACTTTCGTAGCGGTTGATCAGTCTGGAAAGCCAATAGATGTTCCAGAATTGATCCCTGAAACCGATCAGGAAAGAGAACTGTATGAAGGAGCGCTTCGAAGAAGGCAACTACGCTTGGTTCTGGCCAAGAGAATGAAGCCAAATGATGCAACAGAATTGAAATCCCTATTTGATATGCCCGATGGAGAATGAGCATTTACATCTTCTGATAAACGAAGAGATTTACGCTATTGAGTCGCAAGCTTCAAGTGACCAACTGCAAGTTGATAGTGAAGAGTCAATAGTTGACAATCAACAGTCGACAGAGGATCCCGTAATCGAAAAAATCAATACTAATTCTCAAACCCAATCAACCGAAAAAATTAATATCGCTTTCATTCACCAAACAAATAATCCTGATGAGTTGGATCTACTCAATAAGATAATTGGTGCGTGTAAATTGGAAACGCAAAACTTCAAAGTACTCAAGGAAGGTGAACCGATCCAATTCGAAAAAGCCGTGATTTTTACTGATTCAGCAAGTTCATATTGTATTCCTTCGACAACCACAGAGGGTGAGATAATGTATTCGAAACCTCTCAATATTCTTTATCATTCACCAGAAGAAAAAAGGAAGCTGTGGGGTGCATTGCAAGAATTTGTTAAAGCTTAGTGTGATCATTGGCTAGGCGATGTCAAATTCAAAAACTCTTCTTCAAACAGTTATCATATCGCTGTTCATTCTATCGTCCTGCAAAAGCACCAAACTTTCACCAAAAAGCAGCAATACAAGGGAACAAAGTATAGAAACAGGTGTTGCCAGTTGGTACGGGCCTGGTTTTCAAGGAAAAAAAACAGCCAACGGGGAAAAATTTAATACAAATGCCCTCACAGCTGCGCATAGAACGCTTCCCTTCAATACAGAGCTACGTGTTGAAAACCTGACGAATGGAAAGTCTGTAAAGGTTCGTATCAACGATCGAGGACCGTACGCCAAAGACAGAATTATCGATCTGTCAAAAAAAGCAGCAAGCCAACTTTCTATGATTGAGGCGGGCACCGCCCGTGTGGAGTTATTTCTCCTTAATGGATCGAAGGATGATCTTAATGTTGAGAATTTGAAACGACCAACTTATGCGATTCAAATTGCTTCCTTCAGTGACAGAGCTAGCGCATCCAAAAGAGCAAGGGACTTTCAAGACGGGTGGATAAAGAAGGTAGACGTGAATCAAAAGATTGTTTACCGCGTATTCGTTGGCAAATTCTCAGAGGTGAGTCTAGCTAAAAAGAGGAATACAGAATTGAGGCAACGAGGCACGAACGGGTTTGTTAAGCAGATCGAAAACTGACTTACCCGAAAATTTCCTTCAGTTTCGCTTCCAGCATTGGGCCCCTTAAATTCTTACCAATAATTTTTCCATCTGGATCAATCAAGTAACTAGCTGGTATGGCTTTTATCTGATAAGACTTGGTCACAATGCTATTCCAATATTTTAAGTCAGAGATATGTAGCCATGGCAATCCATCCTGCTCAATAGCACCAACCCATGCTTCCTTAGTTTTATCAAGGGAGACTTGTAGTATTTCAAAATTTTCGCCTTGATACTTTGTGTAGGCATTCACAATATTTGGATTTTCAGCCCGACACGGTCTACACCAGGCTGCCCAAAAATCAAGCAATACGTATTTGCCTCTAAGTGAGGTCAGGCTAATCACCTCTCCCTCTGGATTTTCCAACGCAATTTCTGGAGCCTCGGCTCCAATAGTCAGGCTACGCTTCGTATTAACCATTTGCGCTAAATTGATCACTACCGGATTATTTGGAAGTTCTTTGCTTAATGCCACAGAGACGCTGTCAAAAAAAGTATAGTACTGTTCGGGATCCAATCGTTGGATTCCATAAAATGCTGCCAGAGATGGGACGGACTCCCAGATCTTGTTTTTCAATTGCGTATTGTAAGAACTTGCCATGTTCTGGTACTCAAGGTTTACAGCTTGAAAGGCCTCTACATCTCCACTGGATCTTGCCTGAATCGCTCTTTGATTTAGTGCTTGGACATCTGTTTGAAAAGCGCCCATTAATTCATCCATATCCCGCATGTACTGTGTGTCATACGATCCAGATACTTCTGAAACTCCATTGGGAGTATTTCCGTCCGCATTAACCTCTACTTCGGTCTCATCACCCGTTAGAATCAGCGTCACATACTGTCTTCCGTTAAAATTTAGTCTATAAAACGATGGTGCATCTATCGTTGCAGTCAAGCTATATGTTCCATTCGCCTCTATTTCAACGGTGTCGATTGATATTGCCCCTTGCTCGCCTACCCTCTCTAAACTCACCCATCCATCCTGTATCACTTGATCAACCGTGCCAGCTATTTTTACTCCAGATGCAGACTCTTTTGACCCGCAACCTACCAACGCAGCAACCGCCAAAATCAAGACCCCTTTTAATAAGACTTTCATTTTTTTTCCTTTTTTATCCTTACGCCGTTTTCTCAAAAATAGTTCAAAATAGATCAGCTCACGAGATCCTTACCGATCCTCAATGCCTCATCAAGTCCGTTTGAGTCCTTTCCGCCGGCGGTGGCATAGAATGGTTGCCCCCCACCTCCACCTTTGATCGAGGTGGCCATCTTTCGGATTATTTCATTGGCATTCATGCCCTCCTTTACTAGCCCCTCGTCCAACATCACAGTTAGCATTGGTTTTTCGTCAATCTTAGCGGCAACCAATAGCACCAGATTTTCTACCTCCCTTTTCAAATCAAAAGCAACCTGCTTGAGGCTATCTACCGAAGGAAACTCTCCTGAATAGAGAATCAGACTCTTACCATTGATCTTTGAAACGGACTCCAGCATCGTTTTCTTAAGTTGCGAAGCTTGCTGCTGATTTAATTTTTCGAGTTTCTTTAGTGCCGATTGATTCTCAGCAACTAAGTTCTCTACCGTCTTCTTTAAATCCTTTGGATGCTTGAGAATTTCTTCCACCTCTGAAAGAAGGTCTGTCTTAGCCTTATTGTACTTTTCAGCTCCTTGTGCCGTGACGGCTTCAATTCTTCGTACACCCGTGGCAATGGACGACTCACTTACAATCTTCAGTAGTCCAATACTTCCAGTCCTTTTGACGTGTGTACCTCCACACAGTTCAACAGAGTACTCTGGATCGAATGTGATAACGCGCACAAACTCACCATATTTTTCACCGAATAGCGCCATAGCACCTAATTTCTTCGCTTCCTCGATCGGAACATTCAATTTTTCATCGAGTTCAATATTTTCTCTAATCTTCTCGTTGGCAATACGTTCTATCTCAGCCAATTCCTCATCAGTCACTTTCGAGAAATGAGAAAAATCGAAACGAAGCATTTTATCATTCACCAGAGATCCTTTTTGCTGCACGTGATCTCCCAGAACATTGCGTAAAGCAGCATGCAATAGATGTGTCGCAGAATGATTGTTTTCTGTGAGAAGTCTGCGCTTGTTGCTTATTACCGCATGTACCTTCTCATTAATACTTTTAGGCAGTTTCTTTACGAAGTGAACGATGAGATCGTTTTCTTTCTTCGTGTCCAAAACCTCAATTTTCTCATCACCAAATTGTAAATAGCCAGTATCGCCGACTTGGCCTCCACTTTCAGCATAAAAAGGAGTCTCTCCCAGTACTATCTGAAAAAGGGTGCTGTCCTTTTGCTTCACCTCTCTATACCGAAGCACCTGCGTCGTTGACTCAAAATGTTGATAGCCAACAAAAGTCGAATTCTCGCCTTCTTGTACCGTTATCCAGTCTCCAGTAGATTGCTTTCCTGCGCTTTTAGACCTGTTCTTCTGAATCTCCATCTCCTTCAAAAAACCCGACTCATCAACTTTCATGTTGTTCTCGCGAGCGATCAAGGCTGTTAAATCAAGTGGAAAACCATACGTATCATATAGTTCAAAAGCGGTAGATCCGTCTATTTCTTGTATGTCTTTTCCTATGAGAGCATCCAATTTTTTCAGTCCATTATCGAGCGTTCTAAGAAAAGAGATTTCCTCCTCCATGATCACCTTCGCTATGAAATCATGCTGCTGCTTCAGCTCGGGGAAGACTTCTTCAAATTGATCAACCAGAACCGTCAGAAGCTCGAATAGGAATGGCTCTTTGAAATTCAAAAAGGTATAACCATACCGCACTGCTCTTCTCAAAATCCTACGAATAACATATCCCGCCTTATTGTTGCTTGGTAGTTGTCCGTCAGCTATCGTAAATGCTATCGCTCGGATGTGGTCGGAAATAACGCGAATTGCAATATCCGTTTTTTCATCTGTTCCATACTCAACTCCCGCGCGCGTTGCCACCCATTGAATTAGGGGCTGAAACACGTCCGTGTCATAGTTAGACTCTTTTTGTTGGACGGCCATTGCCAGACGCTCAAAGCCCATTCCAGTGTCAACATGCTTATTTGGAAGGTTTTCTAGTGTTCCATTAGCTAACCTATTGAATTGGATAAAAACCAAATTCCATATTTCAACCACCTGCGGATGATCCATATTTACAAGATCCTTCCCTGGCACTTTCTCAACTTCGGCTTGCGGTCTTAGATCAATATGTAATTCCGAACATGGGCCACAAGGCCCAGTTTCGCCCATTTCCCAAAAATTGTCTTTTTTAGATCCGTTCAGAATCCTCTCCTTAGGAAGATGAGCTGCCCAAAAATTCTTTGCTTCCGAATCTGGATCAAGATTTTCGCTCTGATCTCCTTCAAATATTGTGGCGTAAAACCTGTCTTTTGGTAAACCGAATTTCTCCGTTAAAAGCTCCCACGCCCATGCTATTGCTTCCCCTTTGAAATAATCCCCAAAGGACCAATTACCGAGCATCTCAAACATGGTGTGGTGATAAGTATCTATCCCAACCTCCTCAAGATCATTGTGCTTTCCTGAAACTCTAAGGCACTTTTGCGTGTCTGTTACACGTTTATTCTCTGCATTTTGGGTTCCTAGAAAAAAATCTTTGAACTGATTCATCCCTGCATTCGTAAACATCAGCGTTGGATCATTTTGAACAACAATAGGTGCAGAGGGAACAATCTTATGAGACTTTTCCTCGAAAAATTCTAGAAATGCTTTCCGGATTGATTTTGAATCCATTTTGACTCTGGGATATAAGAATTTTAATGTAAAATCTTAGGATTATGAAAAAAGCCTAAATAATCATTAAATTGCAGTCGCAGAAATAGCAATTGCCGACTAATTAGTAAAACACTTAGCAAAATTACATAATTACCCTATCACCCGATGGCAAAAATTAAGTACTACTACGACACCGAATCGTGTCGTTACGAAAGGATACGAGTTAGTTCTTGGGATATTATCTTAAATCTCCTGGGCTTTCTGGTGGTTTCCGCAATTATCGGTGTCGGAATCTTCCTTGCTGCCGATCACTACTTCGAGTCGCCAACCAAAGCGGCGCTAAGAAAGGAAAATGATGAATTGCGACTTTATTATGACCTCATTCAAAAGGACATGAGTGAGTCCAATCAAATGTTAGGTGTCCTGCAAGAAAGAGATGACGATATCTATCGGGTTGTATTTGGTGTTGAGCCCATCCCTAATGAAATAAGGACTGCGGGTATTGGTGGATCTAATAGGTACCGAGAGCTTTTGGAAAAAGGGCTTGAAAGGGAAGAATTGATCATTAGTAATATGAAGCGTATGGATGCCATGAAAAAGCAGATGTACATTCAAACCAAATCATACGATGAGATAATGGACATGGCAGCCATGAAGGAAGAAAATCTGGCAAGCCTTCCAGCGATTCAGCCTGTTTCCAACATCGAGCTCAAGAGACTTGCTTCAGGATACGGATATCGTATTCATCCTATCTACAAGGTGAATAAGATGCACTGGGGCACAGACTTCTCCATAAAAACAGGGACTCCTGTCTATGCGACGGGGGATGGGGAAATTAGATGGACACGATCAGATTTTGGAGGATACGGAAAGCAGATTGAAATTAATCACGGGTTCGGGTATCGAACCAAGTATGCACACCTGAGCGAATTCGTCGTGAAGAAGGGGCAAAAAGTGAAGCGTGGGGAATTGATTGGATACTCAGGTAATACTGGGGGATCAACTGCACCTCATTTACACTACGAAGTGATCAAAGATGGTAAAAAAATAAATCCGATGAACCATTTCTACAAGGATGTAACCGATGAACAGTATGCAGAAATCTTAAGATTGTCTTCATTGGAAAACCAATCAATGGGATCATACTAGGATTGCCAAAAAAATATTTAGAAAAGGGATCTATTCTTAGATCCCTTTTTTTATTTCATTTGAGCCGTGAAAGAACTCCTTCTTGTCCTAAGTCTATTACTTATCGCATCCTGCAAACCAACCAAACAGATTGTCGAGCCCAAGGATATACCAGCAGTACTTCCCATCCAGGAAAAAGACTCGGTTTACCTGGTGACCCTAAACGGAGACACCCTCTCTAGTCTGAACCTAGAAGCTGAGCTCTCCATTTCCAGAGTACTTCCAGACACCATCACTATCGCAGCAGTTGGAGACATCATGATGGGAACCAATTTTCCAAACAAATCATACTTACCAAAAGACACTGGGAGATATCTCTGGAACGGCGTTCGACAAATCTTGCAAGAAGCAGACATCACTTTTGGTAATCTTGAAGGGACGATCCTGAATGAGGGCGGTGAACAAAAAGAATGCAACAACCCAAAGCTTTGCTTTCTGTTTAGGTCTCCAGAGTATCTCACCGCTAATTTCAAAGAGAATGGTTTCGACCTCATGAGCTTGGCAAACAATCATGCCAATGACTTTGGTGCAGAGGGACGAAGAAATACACAACGTGTGATGGACTCACTTGGCATAGCCCACGCCGGATCAATTGATCAACCCTTTGTGATCAAAAAAGTTGGACATATAAAAGTTGGTTTTTGTGCCTTTGCCCCCAACCGAGGAACAATGAGTATTCATCAAATAGAAAAGGTTAAGGAAATTATCCAGCACTTGGACTCCACATCGGACATCGTGATAGCCTCTTTTCATGCTGGAGCGGAAGGTGTTAAAAACCAGCACGTAACGAAGAAAAGGGAGTTTTACTATGGGGAAGATAGAGGAAACGTTTACGAACTCGCGCACCAAATGATCGACTATGGCGCAGATGTAGTCCTCGGTCATGGCCCTCATGTTCCCCGAGCCATGGAAGTTTATAAGAAGAAATTGATTGCCTACAGTCTGGGCAATTTTCTAACCTATGGTCGTTTCAATTTAAGGGGAGCAGCAGGAGAAGCACCACTCTTAGAGTTAAAAACAAATGCCAACGGAGATTTTCTCGAGGGCCAAATTCATGCCTTTCGACAAAATTATTCTCTCGGCCCAAGAAATGATGTGAAACTTTCTGCGATAAAAACAATTCAAAGATTATCTTTGGATGACTTCCCAAATAATCAAATAAGTATTGATGATCTCGGAAGAATTACTTACTTTGAAAACTGAATTCTAACCACCCACGTGCCTTACAAAGAAAAAGAAATTGAGAAAAAATACTACACGATCGGCGAAGTTGCCGACGAGCTAGGTGTAGCTACTTCTCTCATTCGCTTCTGGGAAGGTGAGTTTGATAACATCAAACCGAAAAAGAATCGTAAAGGAAACAGGCAATTCACCAAAGAAGACCTCCAAAACGTAAAGCTCATTTATCACCTTGTAAAAGAGAAAGGGTATACTCTTCAAGGAGCCAGAGACTTTATTTCCAATGGCGTTGACACTGCATCTGGAAAAATGGAGACGATTGAATCACTAAAAAACATCAGAGCCTTTCTAACAGATCTTAGAAAAGAGATTTCTTAAAAGGTAATATGTCAGAAGAATTAGTGCATCAGCTCGCTCTGGAGCTGATTCCTGGTATTGGTCAAAAAAGTGTGAAACAGCTTATCAGCTACTGTGGAAGTGCCTCAGAAGTTGTCAGTACTCCCAAAAATAGGCTCTTAAAAATTCCAGGCGTGGGTCATAAAATGGCCAGCGCCATTAAATCTGTCAATACGTACCGAGATTCGGAGACTATCATCAGATCCTGTGAGGAGAAAGGGATTCAAATACTCCACTACTTGAATCCAGACTTTCCGAAAAAGCTAAAATTAATTCACGATGCACCCAACATTCTATATTTCAAGGGATCAGGTGACCTAAACCCTCAACGTACTGTTTCAATTGTAGGAGCACGAAAGGCAACTAGTTACGGAAAGGAGATAACGGAAAAAATTGTATCTGAACTTGCATTGGTTGGTGTAACGATCGTAAGCGGGCTTGCTTATGGAATAGATATTCAGGCACATAGAACTGCCCTTAAGCACAACACACCAACATTCGCTGTGATCGCTGGCGGTCTTGATCGCGTGTATCCTTCAGCACACAAAAAATACGCAGAGCAAATGTTGCAGAGCGGAGGCGTAATTTCTGAGAGCTTGCCCGAAACGAAACCTGACGCCCATCTTTTCCCTGTCAGAAATAGAATCATTGCAGGCATGTCCGATGCGACCATCGTTGTGGAAGCAGCAGAACGAGGCGGCGCCTTAATCACGGCAAATCTTGCAGATTCCTATAACCGAATTGTCTTTGCAGTACCGGGGGATGTTGGGAACACATTTTCAGAAGGTGCCAACAGACTAATTGCATCGCAGAAAGCCTTGATCTATACTGGAGCACAAGATTTAATTTACCATCTAGGATGGGAGCTTGACGAAGACAATGTCAAACCCAAAATAATTCCTGTATTACAGCCAGAGGAGGAAGAGATTTATTTGCTACTCAAAGAAAGTGGCCGAGCCATTGAAATAGATCAAATAGCCATAAAGTCCGAAATTCCAATTAATCAGGTCGCATCCCTACTCCTGGGATTGGAATTTAAAAACCTAGTTAAGAGTCTGCCTGGCAAGAAGTATGACCTGGTGAAATAAGGATTTTATGAATGCGTTTACAGCAAGAATCAACCCCGTGATTGTGCTCAAAGATGAGTGATTGTCAGCCGAAAACTTCTACGGACACATCAATTGATTTGGCAAATTCATTCGCATCCATGCCAGTTGGTACTCCTATTTCATCAAAGTATGCCGTCATTCGTTCGGTAGCCATGTTTCCTACTAAGTCGTCTTTTGCCATAGGGCATCCTCCAAATCCCTTAATCGCTCCATCAATTCTTCGACATCCAGCATTGTAGGCAGCTTGAACTTTTTCCACGGTTGTTTCAGGAGTCGTGTGTAGATGTGCACCAAATTCGATATGTGGGAATTTGGGAATCACGGTTTCAAAAAGAGAAGTAATGTTCTCTGGGTTTGAAACGCCAATTGTATCAGCCAGAGAGATAACGGATACTCCCATTTTATCCAATTGATCAACAAAATTTCCAACAAAATCTAGCTCATAGGGATCTCCGTATGGGTTCCCAAAGCCCATAGACAGATAAACAACCAATGCCTTGTCATGGTCCTCACATAATTCTTGCATTTCAGAAAGATCGTCGAATGCATCATCAATTGACCTGTTTGTATTTCGTTGTTGAAAGGTCTCTGACAGTGACAAAGGATAGCCTAAGTACGCTATTTCATCGAATTGGCTGGCATCCTGCGCACCACGCATGTTGGCCACAATGGCAAGTAGTTTTGATTTGGTCGTCGACAAATCCAGCTGACCAAGAACTTCGGCAGTATCCTTCATCTGAGGAATTGCCTTGGGAGAAACAAAGCTTCCAAAGTCAATTGTGTCAAATCCAACCTTCAATAGTTGATTTATGTATTTAACCTTTAACTCTGTTGGAATCCACTCATGAATTCCCTGCATTGCATCTCTCGGACACTCTATTATCTTCATGTACTTTACAAGTTCTTGTGAAAGAGTCGTCCCACGACTAAAGTCGTAGGACGACTTCTCCCCAGTTAAAGCAATGATATTCATTTTTCAATTGACAATGAGGTAGGAATAGAAACAACAAAGCTAAAAAAACTCCTTAGCTATTCTTTGAATCGCATCTGACTTACCCATGCTGTAGAAATGCAGCACAGGAACTCCCTTTTCTATGAGCTCTTTACACTGTTGGATGCCCCACTCGATTCCAAGTTCACGCACTGCAGCATTGTCCTCGCATTTGACCACCTCGCGTTCGAGTTCTTTGGGAACATCAATCTTAAATACCTTAGGGAGTATGGTCAGGTGCTTCTTAGTAGAAATTGGTTTCAATCCTGGAATGATAGGAACATTGATCCCCATTGCTTTACAGTCGTCAACAAATTTGAAGTACATATTATTGTCAAAAAACATTTGAGTAACAATGTACTCTGCTCCTAGTTCCACCTTTTTCTTCAGCCAATTTAAATCGAAATCCATGTTTGGAGCTTCAAAATGTTTTTCAGGATATCCAGCTACGCCAATACAAAAATCTGTAGGGATGGCATTCTGCAATTCATCATCGAAATATTCTCCCTTATTCATGTTTGACACTTGCTCTACCAGGTCGGAGGCGTAGGCATTGCCATCGGGTTCTGGTTCGAAATGTGATTCCGATTTGATGCTATCCCCTCGAAGTGCAAGGACATTGTCAATTCCCAGAAAATTGAGATCGATTAGGGCATTTTCCGTTTCTTCTTTCGAGAAGCCCCCACAGATGATATGAGGCACCGCATCTACTTTGTAGTGATTTTGGATTGCTGCACAGATTCCAACAGTTCCTGGTCGTTTCTTAATGCTCCTTTTTTCCAGCAGTCCTTTTTCACGCTCCTTATAGACATACTCTTCCCTGTGATAGGTTACGTCAATAAATGGAGGTTTAAACTCCATCAATGGGTCAATTTGGTTAAACAGATTTTTGATGCTATCTCCTTTTCTCGGTGGAATTATCTCCAATGAAAATAGGGTTGAATCAGCTTTCTCTATATGTTCGGTTACTTTCATGGTAATGTTTGAAAGGTGGTAAGGTTTTTAAAGTGTTAGGGCTTTCAAAGTGGTAAGGTTTCTAAAGTGGTAAGGTTTCTAATGTGTTAGGGTTTTTAATGTGTTAAGGTTCGAAAGTGTTAGGGCTTCAAAGTGTTAAGGTTTCCAAAGTGTTAGGGCTTCAAAGTGTTAGGGTTTGAAGGTGTTAGGGTTTTTAATGTGTTAAGGTTTCTAATGTGTTAAGATTTAAGGTGGTAAAGTTCTAGAGTTTGGCGTTCAGGTATTTGATGAATGCGAGGGTTTGATGTTTGGCCTTCTTCAGGGTTTCGACTGCTCTGTCTCTTTGAGCTAGTTCAATAAAACCTAATTCAGTGTACAAGAGCAGCATGCTATGAACTTCATCCAGAGATGCTGTTGAGATGTTATAAAACCGAATACTTTCTTTATTTGAAAATCGACCAAACCCCTCTGCGATATTATTCATTGATGAAAGTGCAGCTCTTTTCAATTGATCCTTGGCTGTAAATTCCATTTTAAGGGATTCATTGTTGCAAATAGAGTATATCTGAATAGTCAAATCTTTGGCTGACTTCCAGCACTCTAACTCCTCAAAATTCTCAATTTTAGACATTTTTCAACTTTAACACGTTACCTACTTTAACACCATAATACTTTATCGTTCATAATTTAAATTGGGAGCGAGCCACTTTTCAACCTCCTCAACGCTCATTTGTTTTCGCTTAGCGTAATCCTGCACTTGATCTTTTCCTATTTTCCCCAGTCCAAAATATTTCGAATCAGGGTGCGAGAAATAAAAACCACTCACTGAGGAAGCTGGATACATAGCAAAGGATTCGGTTAGCTCAATTCCCGTATTCTTTTCAACTTCCAACAGATCGAATAAGGTTCTTTTTTCTGTATGATCTGGGCAGGCAGGGTAACCAGGAGCTGGTCGTATACCGTCATACTTTTCTCGAATTAAATCATCATTCGAAAGGGCTTCCTTTGCGGCATATCCCCAAATTTCGGTACGCATCTTTTTATGCATTAATTCAGCAAAAGCCTCAGCAAGCCGATCTGCAAGCGCCTTTACCATAATCTCCTTGTAGTCATCATGGTCTTTCTTATGTTGTTCAATTAGGGCTTCAATCCCAATTCCTGTAGTCACAGCAAATCCACCAAAATAATCATCACCGACTTCAGATGGAGCCACGAAATCTGCAAGAGAAATATTTGGAATACCACCTGCCTTTTTGCCTTGCTGACGTAGGAAATGGAATTTTGAGTACTCCTCATCCCTGGATTCATTCTTCCAAATAAGCGTATCATCGCCATCAGCATTTGCCGGGAATAAACCAACGACAGCATTTGCTCTCAGCTGTTTTCCTGCAATAATTTCATCAAGCATTGTTTGAGCGTCGTCATACAATTTTTTCGCTTCTTCGCCTACCGTTTCGTTTTCAAAAATCGCAGGAAACTTTCCCTTCAGCATCCAGGTGGAGAAAAATGGAGTCCAATCGATGTGTTCTCTAATTTCACCCAGATCATAATCTTCAAAAGTGGTTATTCCTAATTTCAGCGGTGTCGTTGATTCAAACTCAGCCCAGTTAACCTTCGTTTTGTTCTGCTTTGCATCACGATAGGAAATGGAGTTTTTTGCACTCTCCCGCGACTTGTGCGATTCTGCCAAGTCAGTATATTCTGACTTAATCAGATTGCTATATTCAGACGCTTTATCGCTTAAAAGATTTGTCGACACCCCTACGCTTTTCGATGCATCGAGGACATGAATAACCGCATGGTCATACTTGGGAGCAATTTTTACAGCCGTGTGTATTCTGGAAGTGGTTGCACCTCCAATCAGCAGCGGAGTTGTCATCTTACGCTTCGTCATCTCTTCAGCAACATTCACCATCTCATCCAACGATGGTGTAATTAGTCCGCTAAGTCCAATAATATCAGCACCTATTTCTTCTGCCCTGTCTAGAATTTTCTCAGCAGGCACCATTACACCAAGATCTTCAATGTCGAAATTGTTACACGACATGACCACACCTACGATGTTCTTACCAATATCATGGACATCACCTTTCACTGTCGCAAGCAATATCTTACCCTTTGCACTTCCTTTCGATCCTTTTTCTTTTTCCAAGTAGGGCGTCAAGTAGGCAACAGATTTCTTCATGACTCTGGCACTTTTCACAACCTGGGGAAGGAACATCTTTCCACTGCCAAACAAATCCCCAACCACGTTCATCCCGTCCATTAATGGACCTTCAATCACTTTCAGTGGACTTGAATATTTTACTCTCGCTTCTTCTGTATCCTCTACAATAAAGTCAACAATTCCTTTGATCAATGCATGTGAAAGTCTTTCTTCAACATCAGCCTCTCGCCAAGTGAGGTCCTCCTTCTTTTCAATACCTTTTCCTTTTACATTTTCCGCGAAAGCAAGCAGTCGATCAGTGGCATCGTCTCTCCTATTAAGGAGGACATCTTCCACTCGCTCCAAAAGGTCTTTCGGGATTTCATCATAAACCTCGATCATGCCAGCGTTGACAATGCCCATATCCATTCCCGCTTGTATACCATGATAGAGAAATGCGGAATGCATGGCCTCTCTCACAACATTGTTGCCACGAAAGGAAAAGGAGACGTTACTAACACCACCACTCACCTTAGCTCCAGGAAGGTTTTCCTTTATCCATTTGGTGCCATTAAAGAAATCAACTGCATTGTTGCTGTGCTCCTCAATGCCTGTTGCAACGGGGAAAATATTAGGATCAAAAATGATATCCTGAGGTGGAAATTTTACTACATCAACAAGTATGTCATAACTCCGTTGACAAATCTCAACTCGACGGTCATAGGAATCTGCCTGACCCTTTTCATCAAAGGCCATAACGATAACCGCAGCTCCATATCTTTTAACTTTTTTCGCCTGGCTAATAAAAACGTCCTCCCCTTCCTTAAGGCTTATAGAGTTAACTACTCCTTTCCCTTGAACGCATTGCAACCCAGCTTCGATAATCTCCCATTTGGAAGAGTCAATCATTATGGGAATTCTCGCAATCTCTGGCTCTGAAGCAATCAAATGCAGAAATTTGACCATGGCAGCTTTACCATCAAGCATACCCTCATCCATGTTTACATCAAGAATTTGGGCTCCACCTCTAACCTGATCCAAGGCCACAGCCAGTGCCTCGTCGTATTTGTCTTCCTGAATGAGGCGTGAAAATTTCTTAGAACCCGTCACATTGGTTCGTTCGCCAACATTCACAAAATTTGATTCTGGAGTAATTATCAAGGGCTCTAGGCCTGAAAGTACTAGTTTTTTAGTCATAAGTTGATCCGTCATGCCTACAAGCTGTTAACTATTGTCTGTTGACTATCGACTTTTCGTGGCTTATAAGATCCAGCGAGTTTAGCTATCTCCTCAATATGCTCGGGCGTAGTTCCGCAGCAGCCACCAATAATATTTATCAAGTTATCATCCAAAAACTCTTTGATTTGCCCAGCCATGTCCTCTGGAGTTTCATCATATTGACCAAACTCGTTTGGCAGTCCAGCATTGGGGTGAGCACTGATATTAAAATCAGATTTATCTGAAAGAACTTTCAAATAGGGTCTCAACTGCTTAGCTCCTAGGGCACAATTCAATCCAACACTCAGAAGATTTAAGTGTGAAATAGAAATCAAAAATGCTTCGGTGGTCTGCCCAGACAGTGTTCTTCCTGAGGCATCAGTAATGGTTCCAGATACCATAATTGGAATCTCAATTCCTCGCTCCTGCTGAATTTCATCAATCGCGAAAAGAGCTGCTTTAGCATTTAATGTATCAAAAATCGTCTCCACAAGTAGCAGATCAACTCCTCCATCAAGTAGTGCCTCGGCCTGTTGCTTATAGGCAACGCGCAAATCATCGAAGCTCACTGCACGGAATGCAGGATCATTTACATCAGGAGAAATCGAGGCAGTCCTGTTGGTTGGCCCCATTGCTCCAGCAACAAAGCGAGGTTTATCTGGCTCTTTTTGATTGAATTCGTCGGCAACTTCTTTTGCAATCTGCGCTGATTTAAAGTTGATATCATAAACGAGATGCTGCAGATCATAGTCAGCTTGAGCAACAGTAGTCCCTGAAAACGTATTCGTTTCCACAATATCTGCACCAGCTTCATAGTATTTTCTGTGAATATCTTTGATGATTTCTGGACGCGTGATTGAAAGAAGGTCGTTGTTCCCTTTTAGGGATTTGGGATGATCCTTGAGATCATCATTTCTAAAATCCTCCTCTTCGAGTTTATGGCGTTGAATCATCGTGCCCATTGCTCCATCGAGCACGAGTATTCTATCTTTAAGTACTTCTGATATTAAATTCATTCTCCAGTTTTTGTGTACTTACCAGAGAAAGTTTCCATTAAGGAGTGTCTCATCTATTTCCGATTAAAATCGGAATGGGAGTTAGCACCGAAAATCATTCGCTGACGATCAGGTTGCTAAGACGTCTCAGGGCCCATTCCCTCGGTCTTTCTTGATAAGTGACGCAAATATAATTATGCTTCTTCAATACACAATTATTAATTGAACAGTTCCGTAGCTTTGTGAACAAATGAAATTAGCGGCTATAGACATTGGCTCAAACGCAGTTCGTTTGCAGATAACGAATGTGATTGAATATGAGGAGCGGGTAACCTTCAAAAAACTGGAATATGTTCGTTTTCCTCTCCGATTAGGTCACGATGTCTTTACCACCGGAAGGATTAGCGCATACAATAAAGAGCGTTTCTACAAATTGATGATAGCCTACAAAAACTTGATCGATCTCTATGAGGTTGACGATTTTTTTGGCTGCGCAACATCTGCCATGAGAGAGTCCGAAAATGGCGTTTCAATCACTGAAGATGTGAAAGAAGAGCTGGGGCTTGACATAAAGATTATTACTGGAGATGAGGAAGCGGAGATGATCAACAAGGTTATTGGACTATCACTTGAAGATGGCGATTACCTGCATGTCGATGTGGGGGGTGGTAGTACCGAGCTTAATATTTATGAAGGAAAAAGAAAAACACTTTCACGGTCATTCCCACTTGGTTCGGTAAGGCGATTAGAACAGAGTGATGACCCAGAAGTTTGGGGTGAAATGAAGAAATGGATTAATCTAAATGTCAAGAATCGTAGTAAAAAAGTAGTAGCGATAGGTACTGGGGGTAATATCAACAAGCTCTTCGAACTGTCTTTAAATGGAAAAGTTAAAGAAATGAGTTTGACGACTCTGATCGCTACGCAACAAAATCTGCAATCGTTTTCCAAAGACCAGCTTCTAAACAAACTGCAATTAAATCCAGATAGAGCTGATGTGATAATTCCCGCTTCCGAAATTTACATCGAAGTAATGAAGACCGCTAGTGCTGAAAAGATTCTGGTTCCGGATGTCGGACTAAAAGATGGAATTAACTTCCACATGTACGAAAAGAATCATCCAACGGGAAATAAGGTATTCGTCAAAAACTGATCACGCAACATCAAATTCATATCGATAGTCTGACCATCCATGGAATAGCGACTCCAATTTTTCATTTTTGACCTTTTTGGTTGTTAAATTAGTCTGACAACGCAAAGACTATGAAAAACCTAACCATTCTCCTCAGCCTCTTACTACTCTGTTTTACAGGGTATGGTCAAAAGAACAAGCGCTCTTCCGCTGCACCAGAAAAAATAAATCCTGATCTATTTTCTGGGATGAAATACAGATCGATCGGCCCCACACGTGGGGGGAGATCTACAGCAATTACCGGATTCAGGAACAAACAATTTTCCTTTCTAATGGGCGCCACAGGCGGTGGAGTCTGGCGAACAGATGATGCAGGACAAAATTGGAAAAACATCTCGGACGGGCAAATTACTGTGGGGTCAATTGGTTCAATCGAGGTAGCGGCATCTGATGAAAACGTCATTTATGTTGGCACTGGGTCAGCTTGTGCACGTGGCAATGTCTCATTAGGTAATGGAATGTATCGCTCTACAGATGAAGGAGAGAATTGGAAGAGCATTGGGTTGAAGGCTGCAGGACAGATTGGAAAAGTAATTGTGCACCCTGACAACTCGGATGTAGTGTGGGTAGCAGCTCTCGGAAACGCGTTTACCTCGAATGCAGAACGAGGAATCTTCAAGACGACTGATGGCGGACAATCATGGAGTAAAGTACTTTTTGTAAACAATCAAACAGGAGCTGTTGATCTTGCCATACACCCTGGGAATCCTAGAATACTATATGCTGCAATGTGGCAAATGGAGCGAAAACCGTGGACGATTATTGACGGTGGAGAAATGGGTGGAATATTTCAATCCAAGGATGGTGGAACAACCTGGAAAAAGCTTGAAGGAGGACTTCCGAAAGGCGTGATTGGAAGAATTGGTTTAAGCGTTTCACCAGCCAACCCTGAGCGAGTTTGGGCACAGATTCAAGCTAAAGAAGAAGAATCGGGTGGGTTGTACAGATCAGACGATGGAGGTAAAAAATGGGAACGAATCAACAGGGATCATAAACTACGGCAGAGAGGATGGTACTACAGTCACGTCACCGCTGACCCACAGGATGAGAATACTGTTTATGCTTCCAATACAGGATTTTACAAGTCAATTGATGGGGGAAAGACCTTTGATCGGATCCGCACTCCGCATGGTGACAACCACGGCGTTTGGGTTCACCCAGATGACTCGAAAATTATGATCAATTGCAACGATGGGGGTGCCAATGTTAGCCTCAACGGAGGAGCATCCTGGTCAACACAGTTGAACCAGCCAACTTCTGAGTTTTATAGAGTTACTGTAGATAATCAATTTCCCTATCGACTCTATGCAGGTCAGCAAGATAACACCACCATAACGGTACCAAGCCGATCTATTCCCTCACTTACCTCCACTGAACAGTGGTATAGCATTGGTGGTGGAGAAAGCGCCGACGTTGCTTTGCACCCTACCAATCCCAATATTGTCTATGCAGGCACCTACAGCGGGGAAATAACCTATGTAAACCTGAAAACTGGCGAGAAGCGCCAAATCACAGCATATCCTCACTACACTGAGGGGACTGAGCAGCGGAATTTGAAATACAGATTTCAGTGGAACTTTCCTCTTTTTGTATCAAAATACAATTCCGATGCTGTATTTATTGGTTCTCAATTTGTTCACCGTTCCACCGACAAAGGCCAAACCTGGCAAGTAATAAGTCCAGACCTCACACAGGATTTGGGCAAATACCAAGACATTCCTGGAGGCCCAGTACAACATGACGCCACTGGTGTTGAAGTGTACTCATCGATTTTTGCTTTGGAGGAATCGCCGCATACAGATGGTACTATTTGGGTAGGATCCGATGATGGACTCATTCACATAACAAAGGATGCTGGCAAAACCTGGCAGAATATCACCCCATCAAATATGCCAGCTGAAGGCACTGTGAATAAGATTGAACTGTCTCCTCATGCAGATGGACGAGCGCTGGTTGCTGTTTACAAATATCGAGATGGAGATTTCAAACCTTACATTTTCCTAACGGACGATTTTGGAGTCAATTGGAAGTTATTGACTAATGGCTCAAATGGCATACCAAATAATCACTTTGTGCGAGGTGTGGCCGAAGATGCTCAGGTAAAGGGTTTGATCTACGCTGGCACTGAATACGGGATGTACGTCTCCTTCAATAATGGAAGTAGCTGGCAGACGCTCCAATTAAACATGCCCAATGTTCCTATCACAGATATAGAAACAGTTGAAAACGATCTTGCGATCAGTACGCAGGGAAGATCATTTTGGGTCTTGGATGATTTGAGCCCACTCCAGCAGGCCAAAGCTGCCCAGGGTAAGAACGCATTTCTGTACAAAATTCAGAAAGCATACAGAACAAACATTCGAGGGAAGGGTGCAACAGTCAATTTCTACATAAACAAAATAGACACTTCGGCTTTGAGTGAAGTAACCATCCTGGACTCGAAAAATAGGATTGCGAAGAAGTGGTCTACAAAACCTAACGACGATACTGATGAAATCCAATTGGATTTGAAAGATGGTTTCAATCAGGTGAAGTGGAACCTTACTTACACCTCTCCTAAAATGGTCAAAAATTTCGTCGCGATGGATTTTAGTGCCGGGAGAGAGCCTGGCCCCAAAGCTTCCCCTGGTGATTACAAGGTAATATTGAAAATAGGTGAGACTACATTGGAGGAATCCTTTGAGGTGAAAGTCGACCCAAGATGGGATGACATAACCAACAGTAAGTTGCAGGAGAAGTTTGAGCTGGAGCAAGACGTAATCGCAACAATCACAGATTCCCAGGATATGATCCGAGAAATTCGGTCGATTCGAGAACAGGCCAACAGCATTTCGAAAATGGCCGTCGAAGCAGGGCACAGTGACCGCTTGAAGACCTTAGCAAAGGAACTAGACAAACAGCTGACTACCGTAGAAGATCAATTAATCCAAAACAAAACAGAAACCACGCAAGACGAGATCAATTTTCCACGGGTGTTCAGCAATCATATCGTTCGCCTTTTTAGAGTAATCGTAGATGAAGATAACGCACCTACTGGTGGAATGCTTGAACGCTGGGAAGATCTACAAAAAGTGTACGCCAACATTGTAGCCGACTATAACTCAATCAAAGAGGCTCAATTGAAGAATTTTCAAGATGCAGTTGTTGAAGAAAAGGTCGACAGAATAATTATCAGCAAATAAGTACATCATTTATTATTTCAGCTCGTTTCTGAACATAAAAGATTTCCTTTGCGTTTTCTACGCAACTATCGATTAGAAGCACTCATCTAAATTCTATTGGATGCATGGTTTTATCCGATAAGGAAACTAATTAGTAAAATTTGAGTCACTAGTACTGTGAAGATTTACGAGGATCTATCAAAAAATTTATCGGACTTTATAAAGGTTAGCGTAAAAGTCAACCAGGGTAATCCCAACTACATTCGTCCTTGGGATCATGATATCAGGGCAGTTTTCGACGCAGACAAAAACAAGCTTTTAAAGAAAGGAAAGGTTCGTCGCTGGCTAGTAAAAAATGACTCAGGTGAACTGATCGGTCGTATTGCTGCCTTTGTAAATCCTCGTTACAAAAATATCGGTGACAAGTATAAAATGGGTGGAGTTGGTTTCTTTGATAGTATTGACGATCAGGAAGTTGCCAATTTGCTTTTCGATACCGCAAAGGAATGGCTCTCGGAGCAAGGAATGGAGGCTATGGACGGGCCCATAAATTTTGGTGATCGAGACCGCTGGTGGGGGTTGCTGGTTGAAGGATTTCATGCCCCACCATACGCATTGAACTACAACCCTCCCTACTATCAAAAGCTGTTTGAATCCTACGGGTTTCAAAACTTCTACAATCAAATTTGCTGGAAGATGGCGTTGTCTGACAATGCACAACTAACCAAAAAGTTTTACGATGCTCACAAGCGTCTTTCTGAAGACCCTGAGTTTTCAGCAAGACATTACGAAAAAAGTGAGTTAAAAAAATTCGCGCAAGATTTCTGTGACGTTTACAACGGTGCATGGGCAAGTCATAAAGGGAATAAATCAATGGCGCTAGCTCAAGCCGTAATGATGTTTGAAAAAATGGAGTCCATCATTGATGGCAAGATTGTGTGGTTTGCATACCACAAAGGAAAACCAGTTGCTATGTGGCTCAACATCCCTGACATCAATCAAATGGTGAGGCATTTGAATGGGAAATTCCATCTGCTGGCAAAAATTCACTTCATGATTTTGAAGTGGAGAAAAGTGTGCACTGGTATTGTAGGAGTTGTCTTTGGCGTAGTTCCAGAACATCAGGGTAAGGGTGTTGACTATTACATGATTGTGGAGGGCGAAAAAGAGATAAAAACAAACACTCCGTATCGAGAGCTGGAATTGCAATGGCAGGGAGACTTTAATCCAAAAATGCTCAACATCTCAAAAAACCTCGACGCGAAAAAAGCAAGGACGCTTGTAACCTACAGGTACATTTTTGATCGAGATGCTCTATTTGAACGGCATCCAGTTTTGTAGTCACCTATAATCCAATCAGAAGACCAACGCCAACCCCCAGTATTCCGACCACAATCTTATCGGCAACCCCATTCCACCAAATACCTCGTATCTCCTTCTTGAGTTTACTAATGGTGTTATCCATGGAAGAGATTTGCTGCTTAAGATTAATATTGTTGGCTGCTAAGTCTTTGTTATTCTCTTTCATCACATCCAGGCTCTTATCTAGTTCACTCAGGATTTCATCAAATCCATTTCCAATGTCCACTTTGTCAGACTCCATTCTCGATAGAATTTTAGACACGAGCTTCTCAACCTCCTTCACTTTAGTGAGCAACTCATCATTAACCGATTTCAACTCACCATTCAGCTTTCTAGCACCCGCAAGCTCATCCAATTTCTCATTCAAAATCAAGGCACGGGAAGAACTGATGATGTAAGCTGAATCTGCATTGACTTCAACTACATCACCTTTCACAACTAGCATCTTTTGATCGGATGTTCGAAATTTCTTACTCTGGGAGAATCCTAAAAAGGTCGTACAAAACAACAATAGAAGTACTGTAGCTTTTCGCATACTAAAACCTTAGACTGTCTAGGTTAGCAGTATCGAGTGGAATATCAAAGTCAAGCGTGTCGAACTCCTCAACCAGTACTGTAAGTTTACTTTTTACAGCCGATATACTTGCCGCTCTAGCATTCACAATTTCATCAACTTTATTCCTCAGCTCATCTGCTTTTTCGCGAGCGACACTTAGATCTTGATACAGGCTCTCATACTTTTTCTGAATCACCTCATAATCAGATGCAATCGTCTCCAATGAATCTACTCTCAACTCCAGTTCCTTCGTGAGTGCCTTGGCTTCTCGAAGTGCATTTCCATTTAAGATGAGAAACGTCGCAAAAAGGCTGACCAGGACAATTCCTGCTATGATAATTTTTCTTTTATCCATCCACGGTAAGGATCAGTTGTTAGGACTAAGATCCTACATTACTGGTGAAAATTCAAACTTTATCACTAAGAACGGAATGGAACTATACTAAACCATCAATTCTTCTCTTCGATTTTCCACTCCTTACCGCCAGCAGGAAGATTGTCATTCAAATACCGAGTCAGCGTCTCATAGACATGCCGAGACGTGTTCTCACCTTCCCTAATTCCATGTGTTCGATTTGGGTACGACATCATAGAAAATATCTTATTGTACTTGATCAGTTCATTGACAAGCTGTTCCGTGTTTTGATAATGCACATTGTCGTCACCAGTGCCATGCATCAGCAATAAGTTTCCTTTTAGGTTTTCTGCAAAGTTTATCGGAGAGCCCATTTCATAGCTTTCTGGCATCAGTTGTGGAACTCCAGAATATCGTTCCTGATAAATATTATCATACATCAGTTGATTTGCTACTGGTGCAACAGACATTCCCGTTTTGTAGATTTCAGGGTACCTAAACATCATGTTGAGGGTCATAGATCCTCCGCCACTCCATCCCCAAATTCCAATACGGTCCTCATCCACGAACTCGAACTTTTCAATTATTGCCTTTGCTCCGTCTGACTGATCCTTGGAGGACTGTACCCCAATTTGTCCATATACGCTCTTTCTCCATTCTCTTCCCTTTGGGCCCGGCGTACCTCGATTTTCTATGCTCATAATGATGTACCCCTGCTGCGTTAGCATAGAAAACCATAAATATCGGTCACCTCCCCATCGATCAACGACTGTCTGACCAGCAGGCTCTCCATACACGTAGAAAAGTACTGGGTACTTTTTATTGGCATCAAAATCCGTTGGTTTCATCATCCAGCAATCCAGCGAGACCCCATCCGAAGCTTCGACATTGAAAAATTCAACTGCAGGCCGATCTAAGCGCTCGAGTCGTGCACGTACCTGATCGCCTGTAACAAACGTCTGAAGTACCTGATGATCGGGCAGCGATACCAATTCCTCTACTCGCGGACTACCAGCAGCAGAATACGTGTGCAACGCATACTTCCCATTGGGAGAAACCTGATAGGCATGCCAACCCGCCTGATTTTCTGGAGTAAGACGTTGAGCCTTTCCTTTCCCACTCATCTTTATTCTATACAAATAACGTTGAGTTGGATTTTCAGGCGATGCGATGTAATACAGCCAATCAGAACCCTCATTCAGAAGTGAAATACGCATCATATCAGTGCCTGCTGGACTGATCAGCTCCTCCTGACCTCCTGTTATCAAATACGCAGCTTTCCAACCGCTTTTCTGTGTTACCCAGGTAAAGGATTTTCCGTTCTTAAAAAACTGAAAGTCATCTACTACGTCTAGCCAAGCTGTCTCTTTATCTTGATAGATAATTTTCGTAGCGCCAGTTGCTATGTTGCATTCCGTAACACGATTCAGGTTTTGTTGGCGATTCATATGCTGGGTCAGCAATGTTTTTGAATCTGGAGCCCACATCATTCTTGGCAAGTAATTATTTGCAGGGTCACCGGGAAAATTCATCCAGATAGTATTTCCTCCACCGGCGTCTACAACTCCAATTTTTGCGACCGAAGGCTTTTCTCCCGCCTTTGGATATTGGATTGGTACGGTAAACGAATAGGCGGAGTCTGTTGTGTTCAGTAAAAGAAAATCTCGAATGGTAGTTGCATCAATTTGCCAGTAAGCAATCTTTTTACCATCTGGGCTCCACCTGAATCCATCACGGCAACTAAACTCTTCCTCATACGCCCAGTCAAAGGTGCCATTGATAATTTTGGTAGTACCATTGGTTGTAAGTGCTGTTATAGAGTGATCAGCCAAATTCTCTACGTAGACATTATGTTCCCTAACATAAGCCACTCTGGTGCCATCTGGGGAGAACTTAGCAAACATTAATGTGGAAGGTTTTGCGTCTGATCCTCCCAATTTTTCGAGTTTCCTGGTTTTCATCTCGTACACCCAGTAGTCTCCTTTCGTGTTTTGACGCCAAACCCTTGCTGAATTCGTATAGATCAATGCTTTTGATTTGTCGACTGACCATTCGTAGTTCTCAATTTGAAGCGGCTTATTTCCGCCTTCTGGGATAAGATCTGCTGCTCGTATTAAGATTTTGCTGCCCTTACCCGGTTCATTACTTACCAGATCCAGGCGATCATTGTGCTCAATCGACTGTTCCAGCGTGGTGTAGGCAGTCCCTCCATCAAACCATCGTAGCTGGGTGGGTGGATTTGTTGCGAATTCACGATTGGTGAATATTCGTTCGAGGGTGAGTTTCGAGTTGTCCTGTGCTTGTGCAGTAGCAAGAACGAGCACAAGGAAGAGTAAAGTAAAGGTTCTTTTCATACGTCAATTGTTAGAATCTAAAGGTAAGCAATTGCCATTATTAGGTCATTGTTGAGTGAGGAGAGTCAAGAAACCTGCTCCAAATCTAACCACTAAGTCCACGAAGAAATCACGAAGCTCACTATGGGTCTGGGGTTATTATTGAAACCAAACCTAACTATCCAAGGTGCCAAATCGAAAATCAAACAATCTCCAAATTTCCTCACCTCCCGCAAATCCCCTTAAAATCACACCACTTACATTTTCCTTCATCTTCTGTTTGATCAAAGGGCTGTTCCATGCTGTAGATCTCCGTCAGTAACTCACTTAGACTAGATTCAAAAACTTCAAGATGAGGTCTGGCATCAGCCAAAGGTCTTCCGTCCATTTTCAATCGAAGATCGAAATCTGGCTGAAATAACTCTTGCATATTTAAAAGACCAGGCACAATTGCATCTTCCGTTCCTTTCTTTGAAGCATACAGCCAAGCATAGAACATCGTCTGAAAACCAGCCTTATTTCTACCTGCTTTCCAGGTGCTCCCAGGTGTCCGATCAAACACCTTCTCTATGCTTACAATTTCTTTGTCATCCCTCCCACTCTTGTAGTCAATCACCCGAACTGTTCCTTCCTTTCTGTCTACCCTATCTATGTCTGCTCCTAGATTGATCTTGTAGGACGACCCATCCGTACCCACAGAAAGTTTCCGTTTGTAATTATCTTCTTTTTCAAGACTGACGACTTCAAAAGGAGCGTATGCCTTATCCATGTCCAAAATTTCAATCACAAACTTCCGTATGATCTCTGCCATCACCACATTGCGTCCTTTCAGTTCGAATCTGCGCTTATCCCCCATTCCAAAATGTTTTCGGAATGCCTTTTCTATCGCTCCATCCACAGAATTCTCAAGACGCAGGGAGAAATCGTTTTGCTCTATTGTGCGATTAGGTCGATCCTTGATTGCATCCCGATACAAATACTCAAGACTCATGTGCAAGACGTTTCCGAAATTTCTCGCATCAAGCTCATCGTTAAGTTCATCTTTGGTGAACAGCCGAAGTACATACTTAAAATAGAATTTAAGTCGACAATCGAAGTAGACATTTAACGCTGAAGCCGATAATCGCTTTTGATTCATTTCAGGCACGGAGTCCGTATAAACAGATAGTTTCTGTAGAATGTCCTCCGTTTTCTCAATGGTAATAGGCAGATGCTCTTTAAGCTGAATCGTGTTGCTGAGCTTCAGTCTTTGTATACTCAGTCCGCTTTCCTGTTCTATCTGTCGGATGAACCTACTGACTTCCCCACTGAGTCCAAAGTCTGCATACATGTTATAGTAAAAGGACAGTTGCTCCGATCGTTGGAACAGCCGATAGAATAGATAGGCAAAAATTGCATCCTGAACTTCGAATGTCGGAAGATCAAAAGCCTTCCGAATTCGATACGGCATGAAAGAACCATTGCGTTGTCTTGCGGGAAAAATGTCCTCATTCATATTTAGCATGAAGACGTATTTAAAATCAAGATTCCTCGTTTCCAACGCTCCCATTACCTGAAGTCCTTCCACTGGCTCACCACTGAATGGAATTTTTGTCGAACGCGATGCTTTCCTAAACAAGCTCTTGAATGTCTTGAAATCCACCTCCACAGATTGCTTACTCAAAATCTCATCCAACCTACCGAGTAGCTGCTGGAAGTGATACAAATACTCACGTTCCAACCCAAAACGTTCTACTACCTCCTCTCCCAAAATCTCAACGATTCCTTTGAGATACCGAGCAAGGTTCTCTCCTTCTTTTGGTTGGCGGAAAATGGCATTCAGCAGCACGGAACCTAACCCCTGAATATCCTGATGAAAAACCCGTATTTGATTGTTCTTCTTAATATCCCTGATCAATTTCTCCAATGAGTCTTTGTCCTTTTTGAACAAATAGGGATGATTCAGTACATCCAGCGTAGGTTTATGATAGAATGTAAGTCCATTATCTGCCGACAGCTGTTGGTGTTCCAACACTTCGATTGCGGCTTCCAATAATCCAAACAAAGGCGTTTCCTTGAGCGGATACCCCATTGTCACGTTCAACTTCTCAACTTCCTCCGGCAATGCGTTGAGCACAGGAAAAAGCATGTAATCCTGCGGCAGCACTATAACTATTTCATCCGCCTTGGCCTTTCCTGACACAAGCAAGTCTTTCACTTTCTCCCCGATAGCTTTTGATTGGCCAATCTCCAGGGAAACGCCTGTGACTGTTACGGTTTTATCTTTTGTGATTCTGTTCGGTATCTCAGACGGAAAACTCCTTCCAAGTACCTCATCCTTTTGATATTTTCTGAGAAAACCTCCGGCTTCCTGAATGTCGGAGTCCAAATAATAGGCATCGACATCCCAGATAATATCAGCGCCCTCCTGAACGAAATATTTAATTAGTCGCTCCTCTACTGGAGTCAGTGCATTGAAGCCGGCAAAAATGATCGGCCCTGAAATGTTTGGCTTGTTAGTCTCAATGGACTCTATGAGATCACGGTAAATATGTGCCGTGTACCCAACATGCTCATTTTTCAATCGCTCCTTGAAAGACTCGTATACAGGAGCCAAAATTTTCCATGTGTCGACAAATTGATCTTGCGTCTTACTGGATTTCGGGAAAAATTCCTGCCAGAATTTTTGAATGATTTTCTCTTGTTCTGGGTCAAGAAAGTAAAAGTCCTCTGCAATCTGACGATCGCTTTTTATGTGATGGAAAAGCTGCTTGGGGTTAACCAGATAGTGATCGACTTCCTCAAAATCCCGCAACAGCATTTCGCCCCAGAAGTAAAATGATTCAAATCCTTCAGAGGCTTGCTGATGTTCTCTGAATGATTCAAACAACTCAAAAACCAGAGAAAGCGTGTCCGTTTTCTTAATCGTCGAGAATTGAAAAATGAAATCCTCCAGACTCCTGACCTCGGGTGACCATACGGGCTGTTCTATTTTTTTCGACAAGTGTTTCTTAAGAAACATGCCAGCACGACGGTTTGGAAACACAACCGTACAGTCCCCAAGATTATCGGGGTATTTCGCAAGAAGGTGATCAGAAATCTCGGAGAGAAAAGTCATTTAGAATCTTTTTTTAAGTTATGCAACTGACTTCCATCCTGTAGTCTTTCCAATTTTTTAAACCTTAACACTTTCCAACTTTTTTAAACATTAGCACCTTTCAACTTCCTAAACATTAACACCTTTTAAACCAACTTAACCTCCCCCGTCTTCAGATACAGCAAATATCCACTTGTCTCGTAGCCCATGCCCTGTAGGAGCTCCATGTATTCCTTCACCTGTTTTTCATCCTGGCCTTTTGGCTGACCACTTTTGAAATCAATCACTTTCACGTTGTTTCCATCAAGCATTACCCTGTCCATTCGCTTTGTTTCTCCATCTTTTGGAAGAACCACCACTTCTGTCTTCACCTCATGATTTCCCTCAAACCATTGCTTCACTTCTGGGTTATTCCACAAGGCCTTAATGGTTCCTTCATATCGAACCCGATCTTCATTGGTGATCTCCATTCTTCGTTCATATCGATCCAACACGGAATCGGTTTGCTCCCATTTCACAATTTCTGAGAGGATCTGATGCAGAATGATTCCTTCGTTTCGCTGCTGCTCTATCTCATCATCGTAATAGGCCTTTCCCATCTTCCGAATGGTGAGTTTACTGCTCCACTTATTTGTGGGATAACCTCTGAGCGAGACAAGACCTCCTTTACTTTCTTTATGTTTTATTGAAAGAGCTCCTTTCTTAAAAGTCATGGCTCCCTCTGACCATTCGTCCTGAGGGTTTTGTTCAAAAAATGTCCATAGCAATTTTGAGGCATTTCCATACATAGATTTTTTCTCCTTGGGTGGTGGCTGACAAAAAGCAAAAAATCCATTTTCAGCACGAGTGAAAGCTACATATAGCACATTCAAACTTTCGAGGTGCCATTTGGCTAATTCCTGCTTGTAGTTGGAGGAAAAATCTGTCTTGTCCAACTCAGGCTTATAATCGACTGGCAACGATTTCAGCTGTCCAAACGATTCTTTGTCTGGAGCATCATACCATGAGGGGTGTGATTTGCTGTCAAAGTCAAAATTGCAGAAGGGTACAAAAACAATCGGGTACTGGAGTCCTTTCGCCTTGTGAGATGTGATTACTTCTATTGCATCTAAAGCGCCGGTCAACTGGACAGATCTTTTAGCTCCGGCATCTTCCCACCACTCCAAAAACAGGCGTATATCGGAGCGATTGTTTTTGCTGAACTCCAAAACTGCATCCTGAAAGGCTTGGAGGTATGCGAACTCTTCTTCAATCGTATTTAGCTCAAAACTTCGAATCAGCACTTCGGTGAGTTCAAGAATTGGCAGGTGCAGCAAGTGCTCCTTATGTTTTCTAAATACTGGTGGTAAGCTTTCGCTGGTCAGCTTCAAAAAGTCATCGTGGGTTGAAAAAATTCTACCCATACTATTCTGTTGATACCTGAATACTAAATCTGCAAGTACACTGTCATCGTCAGGACTTAACAGATGTTTGAAAGCTGAGAGCAACAATTGAACAACCGACGAATTTGCCAAGAGCATACCCTCAGCAGAAATAACTTCTATCTCCGTTTTATTAGTCCTACGATAGTCCAATACATAATTGACGATCTGGGTAGCCTCCCAATTTGTCCGGACAAGTAGTGCCATATCATTGAGTTTGTGGCCTTCCCTCAGTAAAGATTCAATCATCTCGATGGTTCTTTCCAAAGCACGAATGTTCCATCGCTCTCCTCTTTCCGTTTCCAAAAACTCAATCTGAACCAGCCCTTCCACTGTTCTATTAGGCTCTGACACTTCCTGCACAACCGAATCGTACGCAGATTGAATCATCTGCATTTCTTCCCCTTCAATAACGTCGCTCATCAATTCTCCCATAATTTTTGGGAGCGCGGAAAAGAGCGTGTTGTTGAATTCAACAACGTTCTTAGAACTGCGCCAATTGACTCCTGCTGTCTGATCGACTTCCGCAGGCAAATCCTTTTGTACGCCGCTCATTAGCAGCGAGGGGTCTCCACCTCTCCATCCGTAGATGGACTGTTTGGCATCGCCCACGATTACGTTTTCATGCCCTTGAGAAAGACTCTCCTCCAACAGAGGTTTGAAATTTTTCCACTGAAAATTCGATGTATCCTGAAACTCATCAATTAGGAAGTGACTGTATCGGCTTCCAACCTTTTCGTAGATAAATGGAGATCCTGTATCATCAATGATTTGCGACAGGAAATCTGGGAGGTCCGAGATTAAGATTAGCTCTTCTTCGCGCTTGTACTCCTGCAGTCGCTGCGACAAGTCAGTTATCAACCCCAGCGTGTAGAGATGCTTTAGAATAACCTTCGCCGTGTAATAGTCATTCTCATTTGCTTCCATGAAATCCAGAGCTTCATTCATCAAAGTCATAAATGAAGCTTCAGCATGGTGGATGATTAAGTCCCTCTTATCCGAAGTTTTCGTTGACCACGCTGAAGCATCAGCTCTTGATTTTTCGACCGTAGAATTGATGAGTGTCCCGTATTCCTTGTTGATCAGCTTTTTGAAAAAATTCGCGACACTTCTTGTTTTGCCTCCTGCCAGGTCCTCGCTCTGCAATCCAGCAGACTCCATGGATTGGTAGAATGTTTTTCCTATTGCTATTAACTTTTCCTCAAACTGCTTTTTGTTTTTAAGAAGTTCACTCTTAAGAAGTTTGATATTCTTCTTCGAATTTTCATCCTCAAACTGTCCCTTTGGTAATTTTTTAAATTCCTCGGAGAACAACTGTTTGGCAAGCAGACTGACTTCATTTCGATACTCATACCCTTTCCCATCTGACAGTTGGCTCATAGAAAAATCAACCAACCATTCTTTTAACTGCTGGTTCTTCTCAACTCCCTGATACAAGTCAGAGGTGATGAACTCAGCTACTTTATCATTATCCAGCTCTATCCCGAAGCTTCCCTGCAAACCAATCTCGCGAGAAAAAGCTCTGATTACACGATGAAAGAAGGTATCAATGGTTGTTATATTGAAGTATCCATAGTTATGAAGTAGATGGTTCAACGTTTGTTTCGCTCTACTTTGGATTTCATCCTCCGATTTTCCCAGCTCAGATGCCATCACAGGTATCAACTCATGGTCACCCTTCGAGATGTCGACAAGAAACTCCAGCACCCGCTCCTTCATTTCCTCCGCAGCCCTGTTTGTGAAAGTCACCGCAAGAATACCTTTGTAGTAGTCCTTAGAGCGCAATGCCAGCTTCAGGTACTCCTTGGCTAGGGTGTAGGTCTTTCCAGAACCAGCAGATGATTTAAAGATCGTGAGAGACATCAATACGAAAATAAGCGGTGCGCCTGAGAGGCTCTTAAATCAATTGGATTACTTATCCACAATTTTTAAAATCAAAGGAATAAGAAGCGAATAAGCATTCAGTACCTGTTCGATTTATTCCTGCTATCGGCTATATCTTCTTCCGCCACCGAAGCTAACCCACACGAAGGATACCGCCTCTATCAGGGCTAGATTGATAGATCACCTTTACTTACCGATAGTCGACATACGTTCGCATAAAATAGATAATTGGAGCAATCCAGGCCTTGGTTTTGCCATTCATAAATTGGAATCGAGGCAGCTGCGATATATCTAGTCGGAGCATTCTTCTGGTAAAATCGCCGAAATTCATCATTTTGCTACTAACGTTTTTGCTGGGATCAAGAAAGCAGTAAATTAGTCTTGACATAATGGAAGTAACAGTAGGAAAGTTCCTGTTTTCCGTATGTTGGCATTTATTTCTGCAAAGGGAAAATTCGCAGTACATAGAATAAGGTATTGCTTTTGTTAGTGGAATTTTTCTGACTTTTTCAGGAGCTTATCTATCCAAATATCTTCAAACCAAGGCTCATTTAAATAAATGACAAACTGACTTTAGCCTCGAAAAACAAAGTTATGACTGAATCATTCTTTTTTGAAATTCCTATATACAGGTGCGATAACATTAAATATTCCCAAGAAAGAGAGATCAGATATAACAAATACTTTGATCAAAATGGTGGAAAAATTTCAGATTTAGAACTTAACGATCTTTTCCAAAGACTTTTTTGGCAACCATGGGATTACAATGAAATTGTAGGTTGGATGAGGTTGTTTGTCTTAGGAGATCAAATTAGAGGAGAATACTACTTTGTAACCTCAAAAGTGAGAATAGCTTTAAGAAAAAAACGATTTGAATATTATGGAAAGGCATTTGAGGAATCGATTTATGATGACTTAACTAATCATGAAATTTATAATCTGATCTTAGAAAATCTTGAAGAGGAGAAGAAGGTGAAACCGTTAAAAAACCGTTATCTAGATCTTCGTGCTTTTGATTCAATCGCTAAGTTTGTTGATTGGAAGGCACTCATTGCTGAATAGAAATAACAAAATGCTAATCGAGTAGACGGCCCCACCAGTTGTAACTGATGGGGTGCGCCTCTCACACCACGTAGCGTACGGGTCTCGTACTACGCGGTTCATTGAATCTCAGGTTGGAATTTGGAGTAATGATCCAACATACTCATATACCCTCTCCTCCTAAGTCTGGATAACGTGATAGTAGTTCTTAGTATAGGACTTTGGGCAACCGCCCAGCCTCCCATTCTTGTCCTACTATAAGCGTAAGCCCTATCACAATCC
>Ga0316189_10000056_pt1 | contig 98072 bp, 88 predicted proteins | sample LowCovwburrow_MG_FD_204930 | JGI IMG/M metagenome (GOLD analysis project Ga0316189, IMG submission 204930) | Coastal sediment microbial communities from Maine, United States - Lowes Cove worm burrow | ecosystem: Environmental > Aquatic > Marine > Coastal > Sediment | place: USA: Maine... | reverse complement strand
AACAGATCCATGAAATCCAGGAGAAACTCAATAACAGACCTAGAAAATGTCTGAGTTATCGCACTCCTAATGAAGTATTTAATGCCCTAACATGAAAGTGGTCGAATTTGGGCTAGAATTTAGGCCCCACAAAAAAAGTGGGATAATAAAAAGCTGTCCCGCCGCGCGCATTGGCGACGGGACATGCCCTGTGTTAACAGGGGATAGCTGACTCGCAGCCATCCTCAATGTCTTGGTTGCAGTTGAAGTAGCCCTCGTAGCAGTTCAACTGGCACTGACCCGTGCAGGAAGCCTTCAGCACATCTCCGTTGATGGCCCCTTCGCACTGCTCGACGCCCTTTTGGATGAGCTTGTCACCACAGATAGCCAGCTTGCACCCTGAGGTGCATGCGGCATCATCAGCGTTCTCATCACCCTTGTCGCACTCCTCGCCTGGACCGACTAGGCCATCACCGCAGACGTTGAGGGTGCACTGGGAGGTGCACTTTGCGTTGTCGGCGTTCTGATCACCATTATCGCACGCTTCGTCACCCTGGATGTACCAGTCGCCACAGCTCGCGGCGAGACAGGTGTTCAGGCAGGCGTCGGTGTTTTGGTCATTGCCATCATCACACTCCTCACCCTGCTGAACGATGCCATCATTGCAGGTTGGGAGGGTGCAGGTGTTGGTGCAGGTGTCATCTTCGACATCATTGCCGTCGTCGCAGGCCTCGACATCAATTTGCACCCAGCCGTCACCGCATGTCGCCAGGGTGCACTGAGTGGTGCAGTCTGCATCGTCGGCGTTATCCTCACCGTCATCGCACTCCTCACCATCGTCGAGCTCCCCGTCCCCACAGAAGGGATCTGGCTCGCTCGTGGTGGTACTGCCAGTGTCGTCGCCCGTCGTTGGGTCCAGCTCGGTGGTTGTGGAACCGGTAGTGGTTTCTGTGGTGGTTGTGGGACCAGGCGTGGTGGTGTCGATCGAATCATCACCCGTTGTGTCTGGCTCATTTCCACCAGAGCTGGTGGACGAGGATGATCCCTCTGGCACCTCACCCTCGATACAAGCACCGAACTCACTCGACCCGCACTCAGGCTTCTGACAGCCACTCAATGCGGACACAGCCAGGAGCAAAGCGGACACTGCACGGATATAACTTCTTCTTTTCACACTCATCTCTCACCTCTTTTTGGGTAAAGTTTGATTTACTTTTCACGATTTCTTTATATTGAATAATTTCATGACAAAGAGGTCGTGAAAAGCCCCATATAGGGAATGAGAGATACCAAAGTGTCTAAAAATAAGCAACCAAAACGTTGTTTTAAAAGGACAGGTATATTAAATATACCTTAATTAATTTAGTATATTTTTTAATAAATGTCAAATCCTTGATATCTGAGACAAGATTTCTATCAAAAAAGGCACCTCGAAAAAGGGCTAAAGAACCATTCTGTCATCAATAAATGACTAGGAAGTTTTCATGAATAAAGCTTCACTGACCATATTTCCTCAAAGTAAACATTTTCAAAGAGATCCATCTTCAGTCTCAGAGAAAGCTTTTTTTTCAAATACTTCAAAGCTTGGCCATTTTGTCGAGCTGTGATTCAAACTAATTTGATAACGCTGCCAATCCGTATTAAACTTAGCTGCAACAATAAGGAGGTTGACCTGCAGCTGACCTATCAATTGCCCCACAATATATTCGGGATGCTGATGGTCACCCAAAGATTCACTTGCTGCGCTTGTAAAAATCGCCACCTGCCGATGTCCAGGACACCCTGCTTTTTCAACAAGGTACTGATAGGCCGCTCGACGAATATTTTCAATAGGGATCTCTCGTGCATTAAAAATTCGATCAGAACTGGGTTGGCAATATAATAATTCATTGGGATTTAGTTTTTTTGTTGGCGCCTCTGGGATAGACCCTATAAATAGTCCTCGCTCGTCAAATTCTATGACTGCCTTTGGTTTAGGTGGCTCACCCCCTACACCAGCAGCTAAAAGACCCTCAAAATCATCTGAATCGATACCGTCTTTATCTCCAAAATTGGCACCTGTTGTTGCTGAAAAACTTACTTTACCCCCTTGCAATGTGGTAATACCTTGATCTGAAGTGGTTGGCAAACCTGAAGCTTCATCAAATTCAGGTTCAGGTTCAGCCGCTAAATCCCTTCTTGTTGAATTAGCAGCAGCCTCTCGATCAGGAAGCCCCTCTTTTAATGCTGATAAAGCTTCAAATGGATTGCCTGATGGACTCTTTCGCTTAGGATGTGTCATGAAAGTCGGTTATTTGGCTTTGAAATTTATTATAATTTTAATATAATTTTAAATTAAAGTCAAGTTAAAATCTTATACTAAATTTTATACCAATTAACAATAAAGATTGTACATTTTTTCAATCCCCCACCTTTAAAAGTGGTTTTTAGTACATAAAGTTGTATTTTGAAGAGCAGCCGACACGCGAGCGTGTCGGCTGCTTGGTGTAGTGGATGGCTCAGCCTAAGTAGGCTTAGAAGTTTTTACAGGAGGTATTCCCGTCTGCCGTTGTGGTACATGCAGCCTTGAGACTGCAGACCGTGCTGCTTTCATCAGCACAGCAACGCCAGAACTCTGTCGTACCTTTTTCCTCTTTGACCTTAGACCAGCAGGTGAACTTCGACGGCTCAGTCGGCCGGTCAGAGAAACTACCGTCAACCTCGGGGTCTCCCCCGAGGCTCTCGCCATCGGTTTCGAGCCCTCCCTCGGATTCGGCGGGGTAGTCCCGGAACTCGACGTCGGAGTCTCCCTGGCCGAACTCGGCCTCCTCGGGTGTATCGCAGCCGGTAGAACCGACCATGAAGGTGAGAGCGAAGGCGGTGAGGAAGGTGCGGGCGATACCCGCAGTATTGATGTTCAACATGATGTACTCCTTTCAAGAGCCTTGGGTGCAATACAGGAGGATTCCTGCATTTCTGAGAAGCTTTTCTCAGATGAAGAAAGATACTTGCAAGTATTGCTTTTTCTCTCGTGCACCACTTATTTTGTACAATATTTTATACAGAATAAATGAGGGCACGAGATTGGTTTGAATCGAGCCATCCACTTTCCTTATTTAGAAGGACAGCCTTCGGATGAAGACCAAACCGTCAAAGAAAGGAATTTCTCGATTCAAAAGGTGATTTAAAAGAACAAACTTAAAAGTGAAATTAGAATTTAATGAATTTTTTATATAAAGTCAAGGGGAAAGTTTAAAAAAAAATTAAACTTGATCAAAATAGACTCCACGCCTGCCTGCCACTTGTGGAAAGTCGCTATAGCAAAGACAAGGTTTCACAAAGTTCGCAATGGAATGACATCCTTAGGACCATTTAAATTTTATCTTCCTCCCTATAAACCTCCCCCCTCAAACCCAGACTCTTCAACCGAAGCTGTTTAAACGTCAACACCCACACCGCTGTGGCAAACACCTGAAACAAGCCTAAAAGATAAGAGGAAAGCATCAGAATTGAGAGTGAGAATACCCCAATCATCACCATGCCAAAGGTAGAGAGGAAGATGGTGGCAAAATAGGTGGCTAAAAAGACAATCAGCATGGGAATCAAGAGCACCAACAGTACATTTAAAATAATGCGTGCTCCGATCAAAAGCATCAACACAAAAACTAAAATGGTTTTTCTGAGATTTGAAATCACTAGCACCGTGCTTTCCATGATGGATTTGATGATTTTTTTATCCTCCAGCACAATGTAATACTCGCTGTATGTGAAAAGGAAGTTGATCACTAAGCCCGCCATCGAAATGAACAGTAAAATGGGTAAGGCTAAAAACAAAGCATCTTGCCCCCACCAGCGGAGGACAAATAGTGATTCGGTGAATAGAAAGGTGATCCCAAACGCCCCCATCACAATGCCAAATTCAAAGAGGGGGAAAAAATGACGCACACCTGATTCCAGTGATCCATTGGCCGATTCACCTCGATCAATGCGAACCAAAGCCCGGATCAAAGCTCCCTTAAAAATAGGAGGAAGGATGTAATTTCCGAGTAAAATCAAAATACCAACACCTAAAATTAAAATGGATAGTCCCCGATAATCTGAAGCCAACTCCCAATAATAGCGGAGGGTTTCTATAAAATTACTCACATCTTCAGAAGAGAAAATGGACGCCTTCCGCAATGAATTATACTGATAGGCAATGTAGACACTGGACACAATCACGGTAAAAAAGGCGGGAATCGCTCCATACCAAATCAACTTCTTTGAGTGATCCTGAGTCATCTGCCACGCCACTTTAACGACATCCCGAACGTTCATAATTTGTTTTTTTACTGGAATGAGTTTAATACTAAAGCTAAATAATGACAAGGGGGGTCAGTGAGTAGTACGAATTACGAATTATGTAGTACGTTGTAGGTATGTAAGTTTTTTTGGTGATTGGTAGATCCCCCCAGCCCCCTTTGATAAAGGGGTAGCTAAGTTTAGTGACTGGTAGATTCCAGAGTCTCACGCTGCTCGCCGTGGAATGACAACACTTCTAATTCCAAAGCTTCATTAAACAAAACCCCCTCCTTTGGAGAGAGTGGACGATAAAATGTGAATTGGGGGAGGCTTTGCCGTGGAATAAAAAAAACCACCAGAATAAAAATCGGTGATTGTGAATTTATAAAATCATCAAAAAAGCCTATAGGTCAAACCCTATAAAGCTATGAATGATTTAGAAGTATAGGGCGCCGGATTGGCACATACTACCCGAAGGTATAATAGAGGTGTCCGGCACCCTAACGACACGCTACTCAAATGGAGCAGCGGACCCAGTGATTCAGCTCACACGGAGCAAATCTCTGAGTGGGCTCCCTACCTTAAAGACTATTTATTCACCGCTGCGAAGCGGCTGGTTCCGAGATCAAGTCTCGGAAAAACTTTTGTTTTTGTTTTTGGTCTCTCTACCCCTCTTTGAAATAAATCAAAGGGAGGAGAGACTACTTTTCTCACTGCGCTGAGTCTCAATGCATGATCTAACCTTTCTAAAAAGAAAAGAAGATAACATCAAGGCAGAGTGAGTTGGGGAAAAGTAGGGAGAGGCCAATAACCATACCATGTGATCAAAAATTGAGTGACACGGGGTTATTGGCCCCCAACTACTTCGTTGTTTTTAAAGAACTTTTCTTAAGTGATCAGAGTATTATAGCAAATCAAAAAAGAGAAGTCAAGGGTTTTGGGTGAAAAAGGTTTAAGAACTTGTTCAAGATCGGGTCATTAGATTTTTAGTTTGAAGAAATCAACTTTATATTTCTAAAACCAAATTACCTTATCGACTCTTCCCTCGCTATCGCGGATTTTCGGACAGTGTCATTCCAAGTGAGCTGTTCATTTTTTGTATCGCCAAAAAACGAACCAAAAAAGCTCCTGGGGTTTTTGAAGCGGATTCAACTTCATACTTCAAACCAGTATTTTACCCGACTTTGAAGTGACCCCTGTGGGGCTCAAAAACCCCAGACCCCGAATACCCTTGAATCAACATTAAAAGAAAAACAAAAAAACAGAATTATTTTTAATACTTTCTTCAAACTAAAAATCTCCTGATCCTCAAGATCTCCAGTTTTTCTTTGTTCAGTTTATATAATAATTGGAAGTTGGAACAAAGTTGTTGTCATTCCACGGCGAGCAGGGGGAGACCCTACCTTTGCCATAACGGCTTTCCACAAGTGGCAGGCAGGCGTGGAATCTACTAATTACCATTTACCAAAGGCCTCCCCCCATTCACGCTTCATCATCTACCCCCTCCGAAGGAGGGGGTTTTGGTGGGGGTGGAAGAACATTGTCACTCCACCATTCACTATAAGCTCCCCCTTTATCAAAGGGGGCTGGGGGGATCAGCTATTCACCACCAAAACCACCCCTACTCATCACGCATAAAATTGATTAATCATGAGTGCCTGAGACGGTCAAATAGACATTGAATAGACTCAATCCTCCCACCACAACTAAAGCCAGAGTGGCATAAATGAAGCTTGGTTGGAGCCCTTGCCAATCGGCAGACAAGCTAAAGGACATGACCACTACGACGGCTAGAATATTCTCCATAAAGCTCACAATGGACAAAATAGTAGCCCGGTACGCCGAGGAGATGGCCTGATTGATTTCGTCGTCTATGGTTGTTTTGAGCATCCAGTAGCCACCATTCATCAATAACAGGGCACCCACCAGTGCAAAACCCCTCCCCTGTCCCATGACAAAAAACCCAGCGATCATGAGTAGGAGTGCTAAAAAAAGTAGATTGAGCGGTTTCATCACCTTGTCTAAACGATGCGTGACCTCTGAAGCCACCCCTTGCACCACGCGAATGACGGCATAAATCACTCCAAAATAAAGCACATCCACCCCAGAAAGTTGAATGAGCGGCTGTCCGTAATCGGCTAAAATCCTAAAAAAAGCTGTGACCACTACCATCAAAATCAACCCTGCAAATACATAGCGGTCTTGAAACATCTGAAAAAAAGCGGTCTTGAAACTCCCATGAAATGTGAATAGAGGAATGGTGTCGGTTTCATCCTTGGCCAAAGGAGGCTCCTTCATTAAAAAAGCTAATGCAAAGGAGGCAAACATGAAGCCTGCCATGATCCAGAAGGGCAATTTGGCTTCAATTTTAAATAGAATGGACGCCGTAATCAAGGTAATTGCACTAAATAGGCCGTTGTAAAGCCTCATTTTGCCTAGGTATTTTTTGTAGTCTGCTTTGCTACTGTAGGCTGCCACAAAATCAAACAACATTGCCTCGCGCGTGCCAGATGAAAAGGCAAAATAGGAACCAAAAAATAATACCGCCACAAAAAAAAGCCAAAACCCACTTCCTAAGGCCAACAAAAGACTGTAAATCACGGCAAAAAATGAGGCCACTAAAAGGGAGGCTCTTTTTCCAAAGCGATCTGCGAATAGTCCTGCAGGAATCTCTAAAACCATACTTGAAACACTCGTGACCATGGCTAAAATACCAATTTGAGTGAAGCTCAGTTGGTTCATCAAATAATAAAGGGTGATAACAGGGAAGGCAAAGCGCTTTAAAAAGGAGCTATATAGGATGAGCAGTGTTATGTTTTTTCGAGCTTCAACGGGGGTCATGGCGATTTTTTTAGGCCCACATTATAGTTGATCTTTTAAAAAAGCCCTAATTCCGATAAAATAAAGGGGCCCTGTGAATTTTAAGTTTTTAATTTTAATTGAGAATTTAAAATTGAGAATTTAAAATTGAGAATTTAAAATTGTATTCGTTATGAATGGTAAACTCTTCCTTCTCGTCGGCCCGTCTGGCTCAGGCAAAAGCTCGGTGCTTTCGGCTTTAAAAAAAGACCACACGGAATTTGTTTATCCCCTTTCGGCCACCACACGTGCCATGCGCGAGGGGGAAAAAGAGGGGGAAATTTATCATTTTTATACCGTGGAAGAATTTAAAGATGGGATTGAAAAAGGGGAGTTTTTGGAGTGGGCGGTGGTTCATCAGGACCATTATTATGGTTTGATCAAAAAACCTCTATTAGAGGCCTTGGAGGCTGGTAAAACAGTGGTGAGAGAGGTGGATATTCAGGGCTTTGATAGTATTCGAGGGGAAATTCCAAAAGAAAATTTGGTCACCATTTTTATCACCGTGCCGAATAAAAACGAGTTGATTGAACGGATTGTCAGCCGAGCTGCCATTTCGGACGATGAACTCGCCAAACGCAAAGAAAGCATGCACAAAGAGTTCAACCGCTTGAGGGATTGTGATTATATGGTGGAAAATGTGAATGGAGCCCTTGAAAAAACGGTGGAGAGTGTGCTTAAGATCATTGAAAGTGAGGCTTGAACACTGGTGGGTCTTTTGTGGGTCTGTGGTGGGTCTTTTTTTCACTCCATTTCAAATCAAATGAAGCTGTGGAACCTGCCATTCATCAAAGGCACTCACACACTTACAACGTACTACATAATTCGTAATACGTACTACGTACTACATAACACACACAAACCCCTTGCAAAAAGAGGCCAAAGGGATCAATCACCCCCTAAAGCTTGCCCAACTGATGCAGTTTGTAGAGGATTTTAGCCACCTGCAAACGAGGCACGTCGTCGGTTGGTGACGTGTTGGCTGACTCCAGAAGAGTATTGTCGTAAGCAAATTTAAAGAAGCTACTATACCATTGGCCAGCCGGCACATTTATATAAGAGTAATTATTCACTGACGGCATAGGCTCCTCTAAATTTCGAAGGATCAAGGCCAAAAATTCAGCAATGTTCACCAGGCGAGCGGGGATAAACTTTCCAGCATCTTCCCCTCCCTTATAACCAGTGATCATCCCTAAGGTGACTCCTCGACACACATAATGAGCGGACCACGCGGCGCTGTCGCCTGCCAGTTGAACGTCTGGAAAAGGGCTCGTTTCCTGGCAGTAATCCTCTCCATCTAAAAAGAGGTCAAAGGCTTTGAGAGAGATTTTTGAAACCTCATCCCGTTGTAGGATTTTTTCAGGACGAAAGCTTCCATCGGGATACCCAGTCATGGCCCCAATGCTCCACACATAACCAATGGCAGGGCAATCGGGATGAGAGGGTTCGATATCCGTAAATTGGCCACATAAACTGGCATAATCAGGTTCAGCGTCGATCACTTCAAATTGCCCGCTGCTCACCAACTGCTCGCTTTCCTCAGACCCTCCACAGGCCAACCCATTGGTATAAATCCCCCACTCATGAAACCCTACATTCAGCTCGCCCGAGTCAATCAAAGCATCTAGATCAAGTTCATGACTCCCCGATTCTAGGGCTTCATAAGTTTGATAAGCGTTTCCATCCACCCGAAGCTCTGCACAAAGCGGCTCTTCAGACTGAACGGTGACTTGAATGTCAGACTCTTGCTCATCCTCTGGATAACCTTCACCGGGTGACTCATCAATGGTGATTTTGAAGTTATCCGTGAGAAAAAAGGCAAAAATCAAAGCATTTTTTTCATCTTCATAGAGTCCTCCACTTTTTAAACGAAGTTCATAATCCCCTGCCTTTAAAGCCTTACCGTTGTATTGACCATCCCAATTAAACGTGTAAACCCCAGCCGTTTCATAAGTATGAGATTCAATTAAATATTCACTCCCCTCATCATTGGCAATATAAAAATGAACCAATGTAGGATGTTTAAGCTCTGATAGACCCACCAATACAGAGTAGCTGTCCTGTTCGTAAACTTTAAATTCTACTTCAGGCGCTTGAGAAAATTCAATTTGAGGGGCAGCCCATGCAAAAGGTGAGCAAAAAAAGGTGCTAAAAATAATCACTAAACCACGCTGAATGCTTTTGACTGAAATCATTTTAAATAAAATTAGAAAACATCTTTATATTAAATATTTTTAAAAAAATGTCCACTATTTCTGATAAAATTTTAGATTTTAGCCCAACCTCACTAGCGCATTGCCTCAAAAGAACCCCACCATCCCATTGGGTCTTCTGAAAATTGAGTGATGAATGCCTTTTTTTCCTCAGAAAGGTCTAGCGCCTGGACGAGTGTTGGAAAATCTGAAAGCGAATAAAATGGTAAATTTGCCTCAGCAAAACCTTCTTTAGCCGCCTTCATCTGATAACTAAAAATGCCTAGTGCAGCCACCACCTCTGCCTCGTACTCACGAACACATGCTTCAGCCGAGCGAATTGAACTGCCACCGGTTGAAAAAAGATCTTCCACAATCAACACCCGTGCCCCCTTTTTCATCACCCCTTCCACCTGCTTCCCCGCCCCGTGCCCTTTTGGCTTGGGACGAATGTAAACCATTGGTAAATCCAACTCATGAGCCAAAAAAGCGGCCCAAGGAATGGCGGCTGTTGCTGTTCCTCCAAGCACATCGAAGGCTAAATTTTTTTCTTTGATGATCGCCTTAAACCCCTCAATGATTTCATGACGAGCATCAGGATAAGAAATCAAGAGTCGGTTGTCGCAATAAACAGGTGCCTTAATCCCGCTTGTCCAGGTGAATGGTGGATCAATCGAGATTTTAACCGCTTCCTTTTCAAGGAGAAGTTGGGCAATTTTTTGAGCAATGGTCATGCTTTTGTACATTTAGATTATTTAGATAGAGTCTAACTCATTATAAAGCATGGGAGCAACCCCAGGCTAAAAGTGGTGTATTAAAAAATATAATTAAATTACTTCAATATTTTTGTTTGGCTTAAAATAAGGCTTTAACTGAATTTGGTGAACAAAAGTACACTTTTTTCTTGCCAAGGTGAACAAATGTTCATACAATGAAGCCACACTTAATCAAAACCAACATGCTCATCAACTTTCTTTTAGCCCTCGCTTTTATTGTCCTTAGTCTTGGCGTTCTAATCACCATTGATTCCACCACGGCACTGATGAATAAAATGGTTAAAAATATCCTCAAATGGACACACCGCTCCAAACTACTCACCGAATATATTTTACGGGCCTATATGCGCTATCGAAAAACCATCAATAAACCTCTTATTCATAATTCCCACTCACTATGATCACTACATTTGCACTTGCTAGCCTTGTTGTATTGGCTATGATTGGATTCTTTTTTATTGCCAGTCTCAACTAGCAAAAAGACTCCACTAAATTTTTCAGGCTAGCTCTTAACACCTGTGTTAAACTAGCAATAGCTTTGGCTAATCACCCAAGGTCAAAAAACAACAAAACTCACTCTAACATCATTCTATGATAGACACGCTCAAAGAGAAAGTAGAACGCATTCGCGCCTTCTATCGACAAAATAAAATCATGCCTACTTATGATGAAATTTGCACTCTCTTTGGATTTAAATCCAAAAACGCTGCATTTAAACTCGTCAACAAGCTCGTGGAAGAACATTTTGTTGAAAAGATGGACAAGGGGCGCTTAAAACCTGGAATTCATTTATTAGGCCTCCCCATGTTCAACAGTGTGCAAGCAGGAATGCCAACGGCTGAAGAGGAAACTTATATGAACCATGTGGATCTGAATGATTTATTGGTTAGTAAGCCAGCAAACACCTGCCTCATCAACGTTCGAGGAGACAGCATGATTGATGCTGGAATTCATGAGGGAGACAAGGTAGTGGTTGAAGCCAATGCTTCCGTACGCATGGGAGACATTGTGGTGGCGATTGTCGATGGAGATTACACCGTTAAGTATTTTGATAAAAGCAAGAATGGTCAAATCCTCCTTCAGCCAGGGAATCCAGCTTACAAGACCATCATTCCTCAAAATGAACTTAAGATTTTTGGAAAAGTGGTGGGCGTGGTAAGAAAGATGTAAAAAAAGTGGAGAATAGGTTAGTATTTGAGGGATTGAATTGACTTGCTTATAATGAGAGAATTACTAAAACAATATTTTGGCTACGATAACTTCAGACCCCTTCAGGAAGAAGTCATTGAAAACGTACTCTCAAACAAGGACACCTTTGTTTTAATGCCAACTGGAGGCGGTAAATCACTTTGCTATCAACTTCCCGCCCTTAAATTAAAGGGAATCACACTCGTTATCTCACCTCTCATTGCCCTGATGAAAGATCAAGTGGATAGCCTAAGAGTGAATGGAATCAAGGCAGCCTTCATCAACTCCTCACTGACCTCAGCGCAAATTGAGAATATTCAAACCCAAGCGCTTTTTGGGGAATTAAAGATCCTTTATATCGCCCCAGAACGACTTTCTCAATCCAACTTTATAAACTTTTTATCAAGGCTCAACATCAACCTCGTAGCCATTGATGAAGCCCATTGTATTTCCGAATGGGGTCATGATTTTAGACCTGATTATCGCAATTTATCTGAGATCCGAAATCTGATTCCAAATGTTCCCATCATTGCCCTCACCGCCACTGCCACTCAAAAAGTAGAAGAAGACATTAAAAAACAACTTAAACTTGTTGAACCAAAAAGCTTCAAGGCTAGTTTTGACCGAGGCAATTTAAATTTTAGCATCCTAAGAAAGAAAAAAAGCTTTGAAAAAATTCAACACTATATAGAAAAGCATAAGGGTGAATCTGCCATTATATATTGCTACTCTCGTAAAGACACAGAACGACTGGCTCAAAAACTCAATGAACAAGGTCATCTCACCCTCCCCTACCATGCCGGGCTAAACAATGAAGAGCGCCAAAAAACCCAAGAAATGTTCATTAATGATGACATTCACATCATTACAGCTACCATTGCCTTTGGCATGGGAATTGATAAATCTAATATAAGACTTGTCATTCATCACACCTTTCCTAAATCAATGGAGGGATACTATCAAGAGGTTGGGCGAGCTGGTCGGGATGGACTCCCCAGCGACTGCGTGATGCTATTTGGAAAACAAGACTGGTGGAGTCATAAATATTTTATCGACAGAATTCATGACCCTGCCCTTAAAAAATCTGCGGAAGAAAAGGTAAATCAAGTGATGCGCTATGCCCAATGGTCCGGCTGCAGACGGCGAGCTATTTTGTCCTATTTTGGAGAAATTAGACCTGATAGTAACTGTCATGCCTGTGACTTTTGCCTAGGAAATAATGTAGAAATGGAACTAGAGACTCAGTCTAAAAAAAGAAAGCTTGAAGAGGAAAGGGCACGTGTGGAATATGATTTGGAACTCTTTGAGAGCCTAAGAACTCTTCGAAAAGAAATTGCAACCCAAAACGAGGTCCCTCCTTATTTAATTTTTGGAGACCGAAGCCTGCATGAAATGGCTTATTTCTACCCCATGAGCGATGATTTATTTTTGAAAATAAGTGGTGTAGGGAGTCAAAAACTCAAGTCATTTGGACCTCAATTTTTAGAGGTTATTAGCAACTACTGCCAAGAAAATGGAATTGAAAGCATTCCAATTCCCACCAAAAGTCAAACTCCAAAAAAGAGTATCAAAAAACCATTTCAAACAGGAATTTTGGGAAAATATGAGCTCACCCTCAAGCGAATTCAAGAAAAAAAACCTCTAGCAGAAATTGCTAAAGAACATGGAATTCAGGAGGGCAGTGTCATTGGGCACCTAGAACGGCTGGTAGAAAAAAAATATCAAATCAACATCCACTACCTTCAACCCAAGGAAGATATCTATCAACAAATTAAAAAGTCCCTTTTAAATTCCGAAGATGGCAAGCTTCGACCCATTTTTGAAATGTTAGAAGAAAAGGTTCCATACGAAGTGATTCGATTGGTGCGACTGATAGAGAGTCAAAAAGAAAGTTCAAATCAAACCCAGCTCTCATAATTTTATGCTACACTGTTTTTTGTATGACCTCGTAGTTCAACGGATAGAACAAGGGACTCCTAAGCCTTAGATACAGGTTCGATTCCTGTCGAGGTCACCACCGTCGCAAAAACACATTCCAGCTTACAAATCTGTCTCGCTATGGAGCCAGTTTTTCCAGCTTCCATGTGTTTTTGCTCCTTCCCCACTAAATACCCTCCTCATCTCCAACTTCAACTGCGTTGAACTTTTCACCTTCCCACGCATTTTGTGGGGGCCCCGTTTTTTTTGTGTTTGGTTGGGGGTTTCTTTGGAATAGTCATTCCAAAGACTACTTACTGTTTGTTACTTATAACTAAACTCAGCTCCCCCTTTATCAAAGGTCTGTCTTCCAAAGCGGTGCGACGGTAGAGGGTTGGGGGGATTTGTAATTAGAACACCCCCTCCTTCGGAGGGGGATGGGGGGGCATTCCCCTCTCACAGAGGGGTCATCCATTGCAACGCAATGGATGGGGGTGTTCATGCTGTAGGCTGCGATTTGTCTGGTGTCTCCCAGCTCCCAGCTCAAAACTCCAAGCCGGGAGGGAACGGGAGGAAGGTTGCGATTGGTCCCACGTCTCACATCTCGCATCTCAAAGCTCAAAACTCCAAGCTGAACACCCCCTCCTATCCCACTGGATTTAGAACAATGGTTTTAGCATTATCATCAGGCAAATCTGATTTCTTAAATTTAAAGGCATCCATTGGCTCTTCAGTTGTTGCCCCAAACTCACTCAAAAAGGCAGACAATGGGCCTAGTGTTTCGGTATTGCCCTCAGTGGCATAACACATTGGAATCACCACACGAGGCTCAATCGCTTCCATCATTTTTTTAGCTGATTTGGGAGTCAAAACAGACTCTCCTCCCACAGGAAGAAAGAGAATGTCTATGTCCCCAATTTGCTCAACTTGCTCCTCAGTCAACGTTCGGCCTTGGGCCCCCAAATGACACAGACGAATGCCGTTGAAGTGAATTAAAGTCAGTGTGTTTTCCAGTTGTTCCTCAGCTTTTTCTGGCGTTCTAAAAGAAGGAATTCTCAAAAAGTGAACCCCCTTGGTTTCATACTCCCCCGGCCAATCAAAAATACGTGGCTCGCCTTGAGCAACTGCCGTGTTGTTATACGCTTTTTCATCACAACTCACCGTCACCACATCAGCCGCTAAACTAGGAACCGGCATCCCCAACGCCTCTGAAAAGGGATCTAAAAGGACGTTTATTCCTTTATCTTCAATTGAGAAACAGGCCTGTCCATAAAATTTAATTTCCATAGGAGTGTGAGTGTGAAAAGATGTGAGGTTATTCTAACATAGTCAAAATAGTGGGGCAATTATCAAACCAGCGCTCATGAATATTTTTGAGACTGAAAAAATCCCGCCCCAGCAATCATGGCCGCATTATCTGTACAAAAAATTTGTTCAACTGGCCATTTCAAAACCAGGTCGTCAGGCAAACGCTCCTTTGCCACCGTGCGAAGCAGTCGATTGGCCGACACCCCCCCTGCCACATGCACCTCTTTAGGCTGATATTTAGACACTGCAATACACAACTTATCCACCAAAACATCCACCACTGCCATCTGAAAGCTAGCGGCTAAATCTGCCATCATTTTTTCATCCGCCGATTTGAGCCGGGCCACCTCGCGCCGAACAGCAGACTTAAGACCAGAAAAAGAAAAATTCAAACGATTCTCCTCATCCAACATGGGACGAGGGAAATCAAAAGCGGTGGGATCCCCAGATTCTGCCATTTTAGAGATGATCGGACCCCCCGGATACCCCAAGCCAAGCAATCGGGCCACCTTGTCAAAGGCCTCTCCTGCAGCATCATCCAAGGTCTCCCCTATTTTTTCAAACTCATGATGCCCCGTCATCAACATCAATTCATTGTGCCCCCCTGATACCGTGAGTACCAGGATTGGAAATTGAGGAGCAACCTCCCGCTCCAAAAAATTAGCGTAAATATGCCCATGAATATGATTCACCTCAATCAGTTTCTTTTGATGAATGTAAGCTAGTGTCTGAGCGGTATTCACCCCAACCAACAACGAGGCAACCAAGCCTGGATGAGTGGTCACCGCGATGGCGTCAATGTCTGACCACCTACAACCTGCATCCATAAGCGCCTTATCCACGACAGGAGTGATTTGTTTCAAGTGCTCGCGCGCAGCCACCTCGGGCACCACTCCCCCCGTTTGAGTGTGCAGGTCAACCGAAGAGGCAATCACATTACTGAGCACTTTTTTCCCATTTTCAACCACTGCGGCGGCGGTCTCATCACAACTGGTTTCGATGCCAAGAATTTTCATGGGGAATTTAGTTTAAGGAGCTTTTTAATTGGTAATTTCTCCACTTTAATTGTAAATTGAAAATTAGAAATTTAAAATTAAAAATTATGTTGATTGACCCTGTCGCCTTTTCCATTGGACCCTTTTCGGTTCATTGGTACGCTCTGGCCTATATTTTTAGCTTGATGATCTGCGTGAACATCCTGATTCAGCTCAATAAAAAACGTCAAATTTTTAAGAACAATGAACAGATTCTTGATTTCGCTTTTTGGATTTTTCTCATCGGTGTGTTCGGGGGAGGTCGTCTGGGCTACATCCTTTTTTACAACCTGCCCTTTTATCTGGAGAATCCACTCAAAATTTTTGCCGTGTGGGAGGGGGGCATGAGTTTTCATGGGGGGATGATTGTGTCGGTCATCGTCGCCCTACTTTTGGCCAAGAAGAACAAAATGGATCTTTTTAAAACCGCTGACCTACTGATTGTCTCAGCCTCGTTTGCCACGGTATTGACCCGGATTGCCAACTTTATCAATGGAGAGTTGTACGGCCGTGTGATTGAAAGCTCTCAATGGGAGTGGCTCGGTGTTGATTTTGGGGATGGATTATTGCGCTACCCGTCTCAACTGTTTCAGTCGGCGGGAGCACTCATTTTCTTTTTGATCATGCTCTTTATTTACACTCGAAACCCCAAAAAGGGCGTCACACTTTTTAGCTACTTTGCTGTTTATGGGGTGATTCGCATTATTTTGGAGTTTTGGCGGGAACCTGACGCCCAGATTGGCTTTTTATTTGGAGGAATCACCATGGGTCAGTTGTTGAGTGTTTTGATGGTGTTGGTGGGGGTTGTTGGGGTGGGGGTGATGGGACGGCGCAAGAAGCTTACCTAGCTTACAGAGCTTATGGAGCTTAATTTTTTAAGCTTGTAAGCTGTGACGAAGTCACAAAATAAGCTCCGTAAGCTACTGACAGACAAATGAATCAATTGAATAGCCAATCTTCCACCGTCCACGCTCTCGAAACGCAGGAATTGTCTGGCGCTTGGCTGCATTTAGTACGGTGGCTGGGCTTTTTTTGTTGTGGCGAGCATAATCCACTAGGGGAATGATTTTTAACCCCTTTAAATACGCCATTCGTTTGTGTAAAGATTCCGCAAGAGCCAGTCTCAAGATCGATTCCATCGGCTCTGTTTTTTGAGAGTGATCGTAAATCCTAAGCGCCTGGTAGTAGTGCTTTTTTTCTTTATTTCTAAGAATGATAGGGGGCAATCCCACGTGAGCCAACTGATGATTGATCAGCACCCGACCAATGCGCCCGTTGCCATCTAAAAAGGGATGGATGTGCTCAAATTCAAGATGAAAGCGGGCTATTTTTTGTAGGATAGATGCCTCTAAATCCGATTCAAATCGAATGAGGGAAGCATGGATTTTTTGTTCAATCTGACCCGGTGCAGGAGCCACATGCGTCCCCACCCGAACATATTCCCCCCGCTTTCGAAAGCGACCCGCCATGTCATCGTCAATGTTTAACAATAGCATTTTATGGAGCAAGAGGATTGTGTCTGACTCTAAATTTTCTCTGTTATTTTTTGGGCTGAGGTATTCAGAAACACGGGCTAAATTCTTGGCCTCAAAAACCTCTCTCAAATCAAAATTGCGAGACAGCTCCATGTCCAAAAGGATTTTTTCCGTCTCCTTTAAAGTCAGGGTGGAATTTTCAATCGCATTTGAATTGTAGACCGACTCAGTGATTTCAGCCTCATCAATCAGCCTGAGGAGAGATGCTTTCCCTTTTTTTAGGCCATTGAACTGCTTGGCCAATCGCATGATGGTTTTAAGCGTCATTTTAAAATGATTTAAATCGTGAATACTACTTAATATTCTATCAAATTCACGATTAATTGTCAATAAAACGTGAATTTATTTAATTATATTAATAAATTCACGTTTTATGCGCTTGATCTCCCAGGCCCTCTTCCCGTCGCACCGCTTTGGAAGACAAGCCTTTGATAAAGGGGGGAAGCTAAATTTAGTGACTGGTAGATTCCACGGTCTCGCTCTGCTCCCAGTGGAATGACAATATTCTTTCAGGACCACCCCCAACCCCCCTCCTTGCTTAAGGAGGGGGAGGAGGGTTAATGATGAATAGGGGGTGGTTTTGCTGGTGAGTGGCGACTAGCTGGAAAAAAGCAGAAGCGATATTTTCTAGACTTTTTGGCTTATCTTTGCTATAATTAGAAGATTAAACCACATCCCTGTGCTTAAAAAATACCTTAAACACCTTGGTCTCGCCGCAGGACTCCTGCTTTTTACCGCCTTAATCGTGCAACAAGGGTGGTTTTTGGGGTTTCAACGAGAGCTCCAGAATGTCTTTTACGACTCCGACCAGGCCAGCAGCGAAATCATCATTGTAGCCATTGACGAAACCAGCCTAAAAGAAGACACACTGGGGAATTTAAGCCAATGGCCGCGGGCTTATTATGCCGAGGCGATTGAACTATTGAGCCGGCAAAATGCAGCCGTCATTGGGGTGGACATCACCTTTCCCAATCGCTCCACTAAAGGACAAGAGGATGACCAGGTTCTAGCTGAAGCAATTGAGCGCCATGACAACGTGATTTTGGCCACTCACTTTCAATCTAAAAACGGAGAACAGCTAGTAGAATGGCCGCACCCCACCCTATTGGAATCAAACCCACGCTTGGGATGGATCAACATCATGCTCGGTGAAGATGGTTTTGTGCGCGAGCTCCCTGTTTTTGCAGACTCGGAGCGTGGCATCATCGAAGCCTTCTCAGTCGCTGTCTCTCGGGTGTATCTGAATGCGGACCCGGAAAATTATCGCATCAAAGATAATGTTTTTGCGTTTTCAGATGAGGTCAATATCCCTGTAAATTCACGTTTAGATGTGGAGAATGCCGTGAGGGTGAATAGCATGCACGTTAATTATTTTGCTAAACCCGATAGCTACACGCATGTTTCGTTTTCAGACCTCCTCAATGGAAACTGGGTGAATCAAGGCATAGACTTTAGGGATAAAATTGTTCTCATTGGCCCCACTGCCACGGATCTGCAAGATGAATACCTGTCTCCTGTGAGTGATGGCGTGATGATGCCTGGCGTTGAAATTCATGCCAATGCGATTCAAACCATCATCAGTGGAGAGTTTTTGACCCCTATGAGCCCTCATCAACTCTGGGTCCTACTCCTGATTCTTTTGATCGTTAATTTAATCCTTTTCTCATTTTTACGAGTGAGATTCACTATCCCCCTCATGATCATAGAGGTGATTGGGCTGATCGTATCTGGTATTCTTGCCTATGAATGGGGCTATTTATTGAATGTGGTCTATCCCATTATAGTGGTCCTCTTGAGTTTTATGGGGATGTACCTACTACGCTTCATCCTCGAGCAAAAAAAGCGCAAATTCATCGAATCTGCTTTTGGGCGCTATGTGAATAAAGAGGTGGTGAAGCAAATTCAAGCCAACCCAGACATGCTCAAATTGGGAGGAGTGAAGCGCGATTTAACGGTCTTCTTTTCTGACATTGCCGGCTTCACGAGTATCTCCGAACAGATGGATCCAGAAACGCTAGTGAGCTTTTTAAATGAATACCTAGGACACATGACCGATTTGGTTTTAAAACGTCAAGGCACTTTGGATAAATATGAAGGCGATGCCATCATGGCCTTTTGGAATGCCCCACTCCCCCAACACGATCATCCGCTTGATGGTTGCTTGGCTGCCCTGGAGCAACAACGGAAACTCTCCGAACTACGTCAAAAATGGATGAAATCAGGGCTGCCCGAAATGCATGTGCGAATGGGGATCAATACTGGGACGGCCGTGGTGGGAAACATGGGATCTCAGGACCGTTTTAACTACACCGCCATGGGTGATAATGTCAATTTAGCCTCCCGACTAGAAAGCATCAACAAGCAGTATGGCACTTATATTTTGATGGCAGAGGCAACTCATGAAGCGGTCAAAGAGGCGCTCATCACCCGAGAGATTGACCAAATTCGGGTGAAAGGGAAAAAGGAAGCGGTGAGAATTTATGAACTCCTGGGGGAAACCTCAAAAATGACGGATAAATTGAAGCTAAAAATCACCTTATTTGCCGAAGGGCTAAGTTTGTACCGAGCCCAGAAATTTGAGGACGCCAAGCAAACGTTTCAACAGCTGGCCAATGATGCTCCCGCTCAGGTTTTTATAGAGCGCTGCGACGCCTTCATCAAAAAACCACCTGCCGCAGACTGGGATGGCGTGTGGAATTTTGAAGTCAAGTAGGATTACAATCCTTGTGGGAATAAACCTAGTGGACCGCAACCTTTTTAAGGGAATTTGTTATTGAAGTTGTGCACACACTATTTATTCACTAATTTAGAAAAAATGAAATTGATCAACAAATCATTATTAGCCGCCATGGTCCTCATCATGGGGGTCAGCGGGGCCTTTGCTGCAAGCGATTATTTTAAAGATGTTCCCACAGACCACTGGGCCACAGAGTCAGTTGAGTGGGCCAAGGCAAATAAAATCGTAGAGGGCTATGAAGATGGAACTTTTCAAGGAGATAGAGAGTTGAGTCGCTATGAAATGACTACAATGCTCCACAACTATGACCAATGGGGCCTGGCTGAACTCAAGCGGGAGGTGGCTCAATTAGAAAGCCAGGTCAATGACCTTCAAATTGAGGCTGGAACTCGAAAATTTGGCGTCATTCGAGGCATAAATGAAGGTGAAAATGGGAAAATTACCATTGACCTTGATGAAATGCAATGGTTCACCGGCCTTCACGCCAAACAAGCCATGCTTGAGGATGGAGAATGTAAAGAGCTGCCTGAATGCTATACACCCAATGGCTATTACATTCGAAACACTGACCCAAACACCATCACGCTTAACAGTGTCCAAAATGCCAACTTTACTCTGCTAGATGGCTCAAGCACTAAACAAGTCGACCTTGAAACCTTTGAGGCTGAGGTCATGAGTGATAATTTTCAAAAATACCCCCTTCCTTTTTGGCTAGAAGACCGAGGAGATGGAATTTATGACCCGGTTAGCATTCAGTATTTACCCTAATTTATTGACGCTCCAAAAAAGCTGAATGATTCATTTTGTTCGGCTTTTTTGTTGGCCTAAAAACTTTTTACCAAAAACCGCAACTCTTTTCGATTCTTGCGTTATTGCAGTTGTGCACATCACATTATATTTATTATTTTTTTATCACCATGAAACGATTTCTCACCCTGGCCCTAGGAATGGCCATCACGTTTTCTATTCCTAACACCCACGCTGCTGGAGGCAATGACTTTACAGATGTAGATCATCAGACTGATTATTATCAGAGCATCAATTTTACTGAAGAGCAAAGTATTTTTAAAGGAAATGAAGACGGTACTTTTGATCCCACTGGCGAATTGAACCGAGCCGAAATGGCCACACTACTAATACGTCTTGAATTCTTAGACGATGAAATCTTTCACCCCCTCCTGCCTCAACTGGAGTGTGAAAAAAAAGCATACCCCGATGTTGTCGAAGACAGCTGGTATGAAGTTGCTGTTTATCGCGCTCAATGTACCGGTCTAATGACAGGTGATAGTGGGGGGACCTTCCGCCCAGACGATTCATTGACCGCTGCAGAAGTGCTGACTGTCTTTTATCGCGCTTACAACAAATATTCAGATGATGTCAATGGTGAAAAATGGTACATGCCTGGCTTAAATTGGTCAGAAAAGATGAAAATAATCCCGCCAACCATCAAGGGGCTCAACCACCAGGTGACCCGTGCGGAAATGGCCAGAATGTTTGAAAAATTATGGCAGCATGAAAAGGGTTATAATATTGGGGACGATCAATATCTAACCGCTCAAGAAGTTTTAAATGGCCTGCCTGATGTTCATATGGTGACTCCCATTGAAAATCCATTTGTCTTGGAATTAGAAGCAAAAGGCGATTTGGATGCTTTGAAGAAATGGAGTGCAAATGGCTCTGTGCCGGATGATATTCTCGCTGAACACCCACTACCGTGGACCTTTGAAGGCGCTTGGAAAGAAGGATTACATGTTGTGGAAATCACCGATGCCAAGGACCAACTTGTAATTGACAATCAATCAGAAAATGCAACCCCCTTGTTTAAAAAGGACCTCTTGAACCATTATCGTTATTCTTTTGGAGGTCAAAATGACTTCATTTACCCTTCTGAGTGGAAAAAGATTACCAAAAACATCAGCACCATCCCCAATGAATACGCCTGGACAGAAGGTCAAATTTCTGAATCTGAAAACTGGGTCACCCTCCCCTATCGAGATGGCTACGTGGGAGCTTTAAATCTTGACACAGGTGCTTTCATCCTTCATCAAATTCAAACCCCCCACTACAGTCAAGTCCGTGCGGATGATGAAGGGGTGTTTTACGCCGAAAATAATGCATGGGGCTGCCTGTCTGATGAAATTCTTGCCACAGGTGATATAAAGCTAATGGTGAGTAATACCCCCTGCCGTATTGTCTATGAAAGCGCCTCTGGTGAAGTAACCGCGTTGGATGAAAACCTCTCTCCATTTTTAGACGGGATGTACAACTACACCCTCCGCATGACAGAAGAGCACTTATTTGTCTTCGATTCGGTTTGGGAATGCTACCAGTTTTGCCCCCCACGTGTTTCCATTTATAAACGTTTGAATGATGGAACGGTTGAACATCAAGAAAGCTGGAACTATCTACCAAATACTGAAAATGTTTACATTGAGGATCCTAAATTCTTCACATTTGGTCATTACACTGAGGATGATGGATGGACCACCTATTCAATCGCCGCGGACCCATACCTTGACTTTGGAGTCGATTGGGAAGGGTTCTGGGCAAATCACCCTGAGTTGACCACCCCTTACTCACTACTTGAACTTTAAGCTCAAATGCTAAGTCAAAGTTTTCCTGTGACTCAAAACAGGTTGGCGGAAAGTTTCCGTCAGCCTGTTTTTTGAATTTTAAAGGAAAAAGTGCATAGATTGTATTTTCCTACTACATCAACCAAAGTAACGCAAATGCCACCGTCACCACCCCCCCATTGATGAACATGAATTTATAATCCCGCTTGTAAACCACCTTGTTTACATTTTGAGTGAGAAAATAGCGAGACACATCAAAAAAGTAAGTACTCACTATCATTAATAATAAGTATAAAAATAAGGTGGGATGGGTGTACCACTCCAAAAATTGCCCTGAAAGGTTGGGGGCGACGTCTCCTAAATAATAGGCAGACCCTACTAAAATAGACCAGTGAAGGACTTGGTCAAAAAAGTAAAAAAACCGATGATGCCGAGGGTCACTCCCATCAAACTTGACCTTGAAATGATCGATTAAATTATGAGTGATGTAGATGATCACAATGGCCCCCCAGGTTCGCCCGCCGTGGAGGAGGGGGGAAAGGATGAGTAAAAGAACAACAAGGTGAACCAGGCCATGAATAAAAATACCTAGAAAACGCTTCATCTTAAGGGCCACCAGACGACCAGACTGCAGCGGGTAGTCAGCTAAAAAATGGGCTAAGAGCAAATGAATGAGAAAAGCCATTGAGAGCATACAGGTTAAAAAATGAAGGTGGAGGGCCTTCTTTTATTTATTCTAAAGTTGGTTGGCTCGCTTAACCACTTCATAACTGACTGTGGTGGCAATGCTGGGCTTGGTTTCCAAGAGCGATTTGAAATCTTCCTTTTTGAGAACCAGCACCTCTAAATCAGAATGGGCTTTGACACTAGCATTTCTAGGTTCATCGGAGACCAGTGCCATTTCACCAAAAAAAGCGTGATCAGAAAGCTCTGCAATCACGGCATTATCGCGCATCACTTCAACACTCCCTCGCTTGATAATGTACATTTCCTCACCATAGTCACCCTGCTCAAAGACCATTTGGCCATCAGCAAAGTATTGCATGTTGATATTATCTGCAATCGCTTGCAAGTCCTCATCAGAAAGTGATGAGAAAAAGGGAATCTGTTTTAAAATTTGAAGCATTTTGTTTTTTCTTAGTTTTTGTTATTTCCATTATAGCACAAGACTTGATTTTTGTAAAAATTTATGTAAGGCTTAGGGAACGTAAAAAAGAGCAAATAAACGCCTCTTTATTGAGAGCGAGGCATTTCAACCTTACTCCACCCTCCAATCACTATCCATCAAATTTTTATGAAAAAAATCGTCGTCAAAGGAGCCCGTGTCCATAATCTTAAAAACATTGATGTCGAGATCCCTCGTGATCAACTTGTCGTCATCACTGGACTTTCAGGATCTGGAAAATCATCCCTGGCTTTTGACACCATTTATGCCGAAGGTCAACGGCGCTATGTGGAAAGCTTGAGCACTTATGCTCGCCAGTTTTTACAGCTGACAGACAAACCTGATGTGGATTCCATCGATGGACTCAGCCCTGCGATTTCAATCGACCAAAAGACGGCGAGCCGCAATCCACGTTCGACCGTAGGAACCGTGACTGAGATTTATGATTACCTGCGCCTCCTTTACGCCAAAGTGGGACGGCCTCATTGCCCGCAGTGCAACAAGGTGATTGGGCGACTTTCAGCCAGTGAAATTGTGGATGAAGTGGCGGAACTGGAAGAGGGGAAGCGCATCATGCTACTTGCCCCTATGGTAAGGGATCGCAAAGGAGAACACTTGAAAGTGATTGAAAAAATCAAGCAAGAAGGCTTCGTTCGCTTTCGAGTGGATGGTGAAATCTATAATATCAATGAGGAATTAAAACTTGAACCCAAAAAGAAACATAGCATTGAAGTCGTGGTCGACCGTTTGGTGGTTCGGAATTTTAAGAAGATCATCAAAACAATGAAGTCGGGACAAGAAATTGAAGAAAAAAATGAAGACCGCGCGCGCTTGGCTGATTCCACTGAAACCTGCTTGCGCTTTGGGGAGGGGTTGATGATTATCTTGGATGCTGACTCAGGAGAAGAGCGTTTGTTTTCGGAAAATTTTGCCTGTGAAACGCATGGGGTGATGAGCCTACCAGAGATTGCTCCGCGCTCTTTTTCTTTCAACTCACCTCATGGTGCCTGTACTGATTGTCATGGGCTGGGCACTAAACTTTGCATCAAGCCTGAATTGGTGATGCCAAATCCTCGCCTGACCATTGCTGAGGGAGCCATTATTCCATGGTCTGCCTCCCCCAGTCGGATGAACTGGTACAACAATTTGCTAAAAGAAGTGGGGAAGAAATATGGCTTCGACATTGATTCTCCTGTGGGAGGGCTGACAGAAAAACAAGTTGAAGTGATCATGCGGGGGGCTGGAGAAGACAAATTCAAAGCCCATTATTCTGGCCAGAATTCAACCTATGAAACTGAAACCACTTATGAAGGGGTGATTCCTAATTTGGAGCGTCGCTATCACGAAACGGAATCTGACTACGTGCGCAAAAACATCACCAAGTTTATGGAGGAGACCACTTGTGGAACCTGTAAAGGCATGCGTCTTCGGCCCGAAATCTTGGCCATCACGGTGGTGGGCAAATCCATCATGGAAAGCACCAAAATGTCCATTCATGATGCGCGTGAATTTTTTGAATCCATGATTCCGACGGAAAAAAGAAAAGTACTCACAGACAATGAGTATAAAATAGCCCGTCTCATCATTCAAGAAATCAGCAGTCGGCTGACCTTTTTGGAGGATGTAGGACTCACTTATTTGACCTTGGACCGCTCGGCCAACACCCTGTCTGGAGGGGAGGCACAACGGATTCGATTGGCCACTCAAATTGGCTCCTCGCTTCAGGGGGTGCTTTATGTCTTGGATGAACCGTCAATCGGCCTCCATCAACGGGACAATGAACGCTTGATTAAAACCATGGAAAACCTGAGGGATTTGGGGAATACGGTGATTGTGGTGGAGCATGATGAAGACACCATTCGGGTGGCTGATTATGTGCTGGATGTGGGACCAGGAGCCGGAAAACATGGTGGCGAAGTGATTGCCCAAGGAACCGCTGAAGAAATTCAAAACAACCCCAATTCCATCACTGGACAATATATTTCGGGGGCGAAAAAGATAGAAATCCCTAAAAAACGCCGCAAAGGCAATGGGAAGTTCTTAGAAGTCATCGAAGCGGAAGAAAACAACTTGCGAAAGGTGAGCGTTAAGTTTCCTTTGAATTCATTCATTGGAGTGACGGGTGTCTCAGGGTCTGGAAAATCATCCTTGATCAACCGAATCCTTTCCCCGCTCCTGGCCAACAAACTCAACCGAGCCAAGCAAATGGTCGGAAAGCATAAAGAAGTCAAAGGCATTGAACATTTGGATAAGATCATCAACATTGATCAGTCTCCCATTGGCCGCACCCCGCGCAGTAACCCAGCGACCTACACCGGTTTATTTTCGGACATTCGTCAGATTTTTTCTAGCACCAGCGAAGCTAAACTGAGAGGGTATCGGGATGGACGCTTTAGCTTTAATGTCAAAGGGGGGCGCTGTGAAGCGTGTACAGGAGATGGCATGGTGAAGATTGAGATGCACTTTTTACCGGATATTTATGTGCCCTGTGAGGTGTGTAAAGGCAAACGGTACAATTCAGAAACACTGGAAATCACCTGGCATGGAAAGAATATTTCGGACATCCTTCATATGACGGTGGAAGAGGCGTTGGATTTTTTCAAGGCCATCCCTCAGATCAAAAAGAAACTCAGCACCCTGCATGCGGTCGGGCTTGACTACATTCAACTCGGTCAGAGTGCCACCACCTTGTCGGGGGGTGAAGCGCAACGGATTAAGTTGGCGACGGAGTTGGCCAAACGGTCGACTGGAAAAACCATTTATGTGTTGGATGAACCGACCACTGGCCTTCATTTTGCTGACATTCAAAAGCTTTTGACGGTGCTTCAGGCTTTGGTGGAAAAAGGCAATACTGTGCTGACCATCGAACATAATTTGGACGTGATCAAGTCGGTAGACTATGTGGTGGATTTGGGCCCAGAGGGTGGAAGTGGTGGGGGGACTGTTTTGTGCACCGGGACGCCTGAGGAAATAGCCAAATGTAAAGAGAGTCATACGGGACGGTTTTTGGCGAAGATGTTGTGATCTAGTTGCAACACATTTTTAATATTTTTAGTGATATTTGTGATATAATATCAGCGTTAATCTAAATTATTAAAGACAACACATGACCGTCATTGAACGCCTCAAAAAAACGGACTTAATGATCAACAGCCTGCTTGAAAGTCATTCTAAAAGTGAGTTGATTAAAACGATTAACTCTATTTTAGAGCACAACGATATTTTTGAAGAATTGAAGAGCAATCCCGATTTTAGAAACAACTTTTTTGCCTTAGTCAATTTCTATCTCTTGATAGATGTCAGGGATGGAAAGAACAATCTTTTGTTAAGCAAAAAATCTAGCAAACGTCTTAGAGAATTATATGAATTCATTTAAAATTGAACCTTACGTAAGAAACCCCAAACAATGGAATGAAGCCATAAAGGATAAACATCTAATCTTTGATACAGATGCCATTATATCCATCTTGGCGTTTAAAGCTGAAGCTATTTTTGATGATTTTAAAAAACTAAAGACAAAAAACTGCCTCATTGATCCAGTCTACAAGGCAAAATAATATCATCCTCCTTTCTGGTAACGTTAGCGATTTCATACACCCTCTTTTTAAACGGGAAGCTTCTATCATTTTACAAAGCGATCGACAGTCAAAACTATTACATTGTCTATCTTTAGACGCAAATATTTTAGAGGCATTTAGTCAAAAAATTAAGAAGAACTAACTCCGCTTAAACACCATCAACGTAATATCATCCTCCTGCACATTGTCTTTGGTAAAATCGTTGAGGTCTTTGATGAGCGCGTCGTGAATTTCTTGGGCGGTCGCTAAGCCTGCGTTTTTCTTGAGAGTTTCCTGAAGGCGCTCTTCACCATAGGCTTCATGGTTGTCTCCCCAAGCCTCAGGAATTCCATCCGTATAAAGCACAAAGACATCCCCTGCTTCGATGGTGGCCGATTCGGTTTTGACCACCTTGCTGAGGTCATCAATCATTCCCAGTGCCATTCCTCCATATGCCAGAGGTTTGACTGCCTGAGCTTTAGCCTGATAGTGTAAAATCGCATGATGACCCGCCTGGGTGAAATGAAGTTGATGGCTCTTGGAATCCCACATGGCCATCACCAGTGTCACAAAGATACTGGGACTGGTTTTTAATTTTAAGACGCGGTTGAGATCGATGACCAAATCCTTTGTGTTGTCAAAGTACTTCATCAACGCAGGAATCAAGGCATTACTAATGGCCGAAACTAGACCAGCTCCCACTCCATGCCCTGTCACATCCGCAATGTAAAATAACAACCCTGTGTTGTCGTTGATTGGAATCAAATCATAACAATCCCCTCCCACTTCGGTGGCTGGATTTAGACTGCAAGCAATGTCTAAGCCAGGAACCTTGGGAATGTCTTTGGGCAAAAGATCTTGTTGAATGGTGGTGGCAAGCTCCAGCTCTTTTGCCGTTCTTTCGTGTTCAATTTTAAGCTCCGTACTCTTCTCTAAATCCACCGCCATGTCATTGAAGGTTTGGGCCAACTTTCCAATTTCCGACTTGGACTTGATCGGAATCCGGGTGGTCAGATCCCCTTGTCCAATTTTAGACACTCCCTTGCTCAGAATTTTGAGAGGATTGGTGATGCCATTCGCCAGTAAAAACCCAATGAGCAGAGCGATGACTACACCCGCCACAGCAATGGCAGAAATGCGTAGGACCGTCTGTTGAATTCGACTGATGAGCAACTCGTAAGAAACATTGTAACTCAGGGTATAACTCCGAGTGATGTCATTGGGATCCCGAAAGGGGTAGACGATGCTTTCAATCTGCTCATCATCTCTAATGGGGTTCACCTCTTGGCCATTTAGACTCGTATAACGCCAGGCCCCATTTGATTTTTCAAGATAGACAATACGTCCAGTTTCTCGGACTTTTACCGAAGGAATAACGGCTTGAATGCGATCCAGATCCACCAAAAAGGCAGACTCTAAACTGTTGTCTTGATAAAGGGCGGTTCCATCATAACTATAAATAGAGAGCCCTGAAATGTCTTCATTGAGGCTAAATACCTCCCCACGCTCGCGCTCAAAGTTAACGAATGCTTGCTGTTGATAGTTGTTTTCAAAGCTGTCAATGATCCGTTCATGGGTGAGCTCAGCAAAACTAAGGGCCTTGTTGAAGATGTCATGATTGACCTCCTGAATTTTCTGTTCGATCAACAGGTAAGCTGTAAACCCCATCAAAGCAATGATGATCATGGAGAGCGCCAGAATGATTTGGGATTTGATGGATCGGAGCACGATTTTTTTATTTTTGTTATTTTAATTCAAGCAGGGCTTCAAACGACTTGGACTCCAACAGTCTTATTTTTCTTAGTCGCTCCTTATCTAATTCTAGATTAAGCGCTAAGTTTTCCTTTGAAAATCGTTTTATATTCTCCCTATAAATCCACCGATTGATTTCATTTATCGGATTTGTCACCCCCCACGCCTCCAATCTTTTTTTAATACGATCAAAATTTGTCTTTTTTTCACCCGTTGTATACCCCTTTATGTGCTCATAAAACTCGAATTCACTCCTCATGATCCTTGTTGGAATGATTAATTTTCCTGACTCATTTTTTGGCATTAAATCAGCCAGAAAATTTTTTAAATTATGGATTTTTGACTCACTCATCAAGGATCGATAATACGGATTATCCTCAACCTCTAGGGGTCGACTAAATTCACCAAGGGGAATTCCTGGAGGAAAATCATACCTTGAGATAATGGATTCTACTCTTTCTTCATATGCCTTAGCAGTCTCAGCATCAATTTTTAAATACTCTCTCTCTAAAGTATCAATTGCATCGCCTAGTTGCTTATAAGCTTCTTCTTTTTCATCTTTTTTACTTTCAAAACCCTCGCCCAAATCCATGAAAGGCTTAAGGGCTGCATACTTTCTTTGATATTTTTCAAACCCCCTCTTTAAACCAGGATGATCTTTTAAAGAATTCCACCAAACACTAGGTTCTTCTTGAACCCTTTGAAGATCCACTTTGTATCCATCTATTTTACCCCCCCACATTTCAGCCCGAGAATCAGATTCTACACTCGAGGCAAAGTGATCCGCTGCTTCTTTAGACAGGGCTTTTAAATCTCCTTTTTCTAGAGTATTTTTGAATTTCACCTCATCTTTTGGAGATTGATGGATGGATAATATCTCATCTGAATTTGCTGGTAACAAGCCCATATCCCTAATTTTGGACTCATCCACCCCTGTTTTCTTAAAAGCCTCTCGCCACCCCTCAATCGACTCAGTATCAAAAGGTTCGTAGTTAGCAGTCTGAATGAATTCATAAAATGAATCAGTGTCAATACCCTCACTCATCGCCTCAGGATGGGCCTCTAAAAGCCTGCGGTAATCTTGGTAAACATGATTCACATTGGCCTGTAAATGCTCTTGAAATAATTTAACCTCATCCGAAACCTCCCCCCCCTCAGCACCAGCCTCTCGCTGGCTTAATCGTCGCATTATTTCTTCTTTCTCATCCGGCCTAGACTCATGAAGCGTGTCGGCGTCCAACAGCAAAAATTTATCCAGAGCGTCTAAAAACTCAGCAGTGATGTCTTGACCTGGCTGTCCTTCAACATTCACCCCCTTACCCTCCAACGTTTTATAAACAAATGTTTGAATCAACCTTAGGCCATTATTTATCGCCTGAGGACTATTCACCTTAGCGCCTAAAACCTTAAAGAATTCGAGCTTTAAATGCATTTGTGCCCCTGGCTTATCAAGCTCAGCCTCAGACGCACTAATAAAGCCCCTCAAGGCCTTCTTATTTCTAAACAGGGCTTTCACAGCCCTTTTTTCAAATTCAACTTGCCTACGGAGTTTCTCACTTTCTTTTGTGACCTCATCCTTGATCTTTCTCTTATTTTTATCCAACTTTTTTTTAGCTTCCCCCCCTGCCTCCGCCTTTTCCTTAGGCTTAGGCTTTGACTTTTCTGATTGCCCCCCCTCTGGCCTAAGGCTCGGAGCTCCTGCCCACAATAAACGTGAGGGTTTAAAGAAATTCTGCCAATAATTGAAGCGGTTTTTTTGCATGTCTTACTTTAAATAATCTTTTAATTATATCACTTTTTAACCTCAAAAGCAAATTGTCTTGATCGCCTTGTTGCCTTATAGTAGGTATACTAGATTCTCACCGTTCCAATTCCGAATGGGTTGACGAGTTGGTTTACGGATGGGCTTACGAATTGGAGCCACGGCTGCAACACACCCACTCTAGTCCTTAGTTATTTATCCTTGAGTTGTTAATAGAAATGATCGAACGCCAGAACACCATCATCAGTGCTGAAGGCAGCTTGCAAGATAGTAAGCTGGATGTGGCCCTGCGCCCTCGAAAACTGGCAGAATACATCGGTCAAACTGACACCAAGGCCAACTTGGATGTGGCCCTTAGAGCCGCTCAAAAACGGGAAGAAGCCTTAGAACATCTGCTTTTTTATGGCCCCCCTGGCCTGGGAAAAACCACCTTAGCTAACATCATTGCCAGTGAAATGGGGGTGAACATCAAAACCACCAGTGGTCCTGCCATCGAAAAACAAGGGGATCTCGCCTCGATTTTGACCAACTTGAAAGAAAATGACGTGCTTTTTATTGATGAAATCCATCGCCTCAAAACCAACATCGAAGAGATTTTGTACAGCGCCATGGAGGATTATGCCCTGGACATCATCATAGGCAAAGGACCCACGGCTCGGAGCATGCGCCTTGACCTCCCTCGCTTCACTTTAATTGGAGCCACCACCAAAATTGGCTCTCTCTCCGCCCCGCTTCGTGATCGTTTTGGACATATTTACAAATTGGATTTTTACTCAGACCTTGAAATCCAGCAGATCATCAAGCGCAACGCCAGCCTATTTGAATTGGAGATTGCTCCACAAGCACTGCAAAAAATTGCCCAATCCTGTCGCAAAACACCTCGCATTGCCAACCGACTCCTCAAGCGCATTCGTGATTTTGCCACCGTGGATGAAGTGACTCAGGTGGATTTGGATTATGTGGAACAATGCCTCATGACCATGGGAGTCGATCAACTGGGACTCGATAAAACCGACCGCCAGATTTTACTGACCATCATTGAAAAGTTTCAAGGAGGACCCGTAGGCGTCAATGCCATTGCAGCAGCCACCGCAGAAGACACCGAAACCATCGAGGATCTCTATGAACCCTACCTACTTCAGATCGGCTTTTTAGACCGGACCAAGCAAGGCCGTAGAGTCACCGAAAATGCCTATTTGCATTTAGACATTCAACAACCACACCCTAAAAATAAAGCCCAAAATAAACTATTTTAAAGGCTATGAGCTGTTAGACCGCCCTACTTCCTGGGCTACGAGCGATTAGACTTGTGAGCAAAAATTTCTTTGCAATTTTGAAGCTATAAGTCTCACATCTCATATTTTATAGCTCCCTCATGAATCATTTAGACGAAATTCGGGCCAAGTTGAGTGTTGAGGAACTCGTGGGAGGCTACGTTCAACTCAAGAAGGCAGGGCGTAATTTAAAGGGTATTTGTCCGTTTCACAACGACACCCGGCCCAGCTTTATGGTGAGCCCCGAAAAAGGCATTGCTTACTGCTTTTCATGCAACAATGGGGGGGATATTTTTAAGTTCATTCAGCTGGTTGAGAAGGTGGATTTTCCAGAAGCAGTGCGAATTTTGGCTGAAAGAACTGGAGTGACACTGCCTGACTTTAAACCTGGACAACGCGATGAACGTCAGAATTTATTGAAGGCAAACCAAGCTGCCGCTGATTTTTACGCCAAGCAACTCTATGACACCCCCTCTGCCACACAATATTTTTTGGACCGCGGACTGAATGAGGCAACCCTTAAAAATTTTCAACTCGGCTTTGCCCCCGACAGCTACAGAAGCTTAAAGGAGAATTTGTTCAATCAAGGCTTTACGGAGGCTGATTTACTCAAGGGAGGCCTGCTCAACCAACGTTCTTTGGCGGATAAAAATACCTACGACCGCTTCCGAAATCGGGTGATTTTCCCCATCTTGAATCACCAAGGGTCTGTGGTGGGATTTGGAGGTCGCATCATGGGAGAGGGAGAGCCAAAATATCTGAACTCTCCTGACACTCCAGCCTACAACAAAAGTTTTGTGCTTTATGGTTTGAATCGGGCTAAAAAAGCCATCAAAGAAAAGGATTTGGCTATTTTCGTGGAAGGTTATATGGACGTGATCGCCTGCCACCAAGCCGGAAGCGAAAATGTGGTCGCCACCTCTGGGACCGCTCTGACCCCGAGCCAACTCAAGCTCATCAAGCGCTACACACGGAACATCGCCTTTGCCTTTGACCAAGATGCCGCTGGAATGGAAGCCACTAAGCGAGCCATTGAATTGGCCCAAGAGGCAGACCTCAACCTTAAAATCATCATGATTCCAGGGAGCAAAGACCCCGATGAATGCCTACAACACAATCCAGAAGACTGGCTCAAGGCCGTTGAAAATGCCATTCCGGTGATGGAGTTTTATTTTACCCATGCCTTCAAGCTTTACGACCAAGAAACCCTGGAGGGTAAAAAACAAATTTCTGCCTTCCTCCTTCCCTTCATCAAAACCTGCGGAACCCACTTGGAACAAGACATCCTCCTAAAAAAATTAGCTTTTAAACTTGGTGTGGATGATAAAATGCTTTGGCAAGATTTGAAGCAGCTCAAAATTCAAAAAAATCAGCCCCCCATGGCCCGTGGAAATGAGGCCTCCCCCCCCCAGAAACCCCTTTCTTTTAGCCGCGAAGACTATCTACTTGGCTTTATTTTAAGCTATCCTGAGATCTACCCCACCGTGGCTGAGAAACTATGGACAGATTTGGAATTTTCATTGGATACAGAAATAATTTACAAATCACTGAAAAACCTGTACGATTCCAAGCGCGCGGTGAATGGAATGGAGCTAAAAAAGGAGCTCCCGGAGACATTACACAAAACCGTTGACATTCTACCGCTGTTGATTGAAAAAAATTATCCCGAAATCAACCTAGAAATCGCTGAAAAAGAAGTTTCTCAACTCATTCAAAGCATCAATCAAAGTAATTTTAAATCAGCTCAAAAAAACCTCACCTTTAAAATTCGTTCAGCCAATACGGATGAGGAAAAGCGGAAGTTATTACAAAAATATCAGACCATGCTGGAAAAAATTGGAAGGCAGTCGCTATAAATGAGCCCCTAACGGGTTCACCATCGGAATCAATATAATTCACCATACTCATGGCCAAAAAGGTCCAAAAAAAATTCATTGCCCAACCCACCGAAGAAGAGCTCTCAAAATTTCCCAAGGGGATCAAGAGTCTCATCAAAAAGGGGCGTGAACACCGTTTCGTGACCCACCAAGAGTTACTAAAAGCAATGCCAGAAGTGGAGGAAAATGTCATCATGTTGGACGAAGTCTACACTCTTTTTATGGACTTGGGGATTGAGATCATCGATGTAAAAAATGAAATGATTTGGGGGAAAAACAAGAAGAAAAAGGCGAAGGCAGGAAAAGGGAAAAAAGGGAAGGATGCTGGCTGGGATGATCTTGATGAGGACATTGTGGATGAGGCAGAAGAGGGAGAGGAAGGGAAGACAAAAAAAGGGAAGGATGAAGAGGAAGAAGTGGCTGAAGCCGATGAAAAAGCGGCTAAAAAGAGGGCCAATTTGCGAGAAATTGCCAACGACTCCGTGCGCATGTATTTGAGTGAGATTGGTCGAGTGGAACTACTGACTGCGGCTGAGGAAATTGATTTGGCAAATCGCATTGCCAAGGGGGACCCTGTTGCCAAACAAAAGCTAGCTGAGGCCAACTTGAGGCTGGTGGTTTCCATTGCCAAAAAATACATTGGGCGTGGTCTTTCGTTTTTGGATCTGATCCAAGAGGGTAACATTGGCTTATTTAGGGCGGTGGAGAAATTTGATCCCACCCGTGGTTTTAAATTTTCCACCTACGCCACCTGGTGGATCAGGCAAGCCATCACCCGCGCCATTGCTGATCAAGCCCGAACCATTCGGATTCCGGTTCATATGGTAGAGACCATCAACAAACTCACCCATACTCAACGCCGCCTACTGCAAGAATTTGGCCGAGAACCGACCGTTGAAGAGCTGGGTTCTGAGATGGACATGGATGTGAAGAAGGTGCGGCACATCATGAAAATTTCTCAAGACATTGTTTCACTCGAAGCCCCTGTGGGAGCCGAGGAAGACAGTAAATTGGGTGATTTCATTGAAGATGACGATGCAGTGTCTCCCGATGACGCCACCAACCGGCAGATCATGAAGGAGAACATCCACTACATGCTCCGCTATCTGACTCCACGAGAGCAAAAAATCATTCGCATGCGCTTTGGGTTGGACGATGGGATTGGACACACGCTAGAAGAAGTGGGGAAAGAATTTGGAGTCACGCGAGAGCGAATTCGCCAGATTGAAGCTAAGATCCTTCAAAAACTCCGCGATCATCCCACCAGCATAAAAATTAAAGAGAGGCATTAAAAAGCTCACAAACTAACGAGGCTGAATGTGCTTCATGACTTAGAAATTAATCTGTAATCAAATTAAAAATGGCTAATGACAATAACACTAAAGCAGTACTGTTGACCAAGGAGGGGTTGGAGAAGCTAAAAGTGGAACTGAAGGAGTTTAAAGAAGTGCGTCGTAAACAAGTGGCTGGACGCCTGAAAGAAGCCATTGCTTATGGAGATCTTTCTGAAAACTCTGAGTACGAAGAGGCTAAGAACGAGCAAGCTTTTATTGAGGGGCGCATTGTGGAACTGGAGCAAATGATCACCAATGCTCAAATCATTAAAGATGATAAAAAGGCAAAACATGACACGGTTCAAATTGGGACAACTGTCACGGTTCAAAATGTGACGGAAAATGATGATCCTGAAACCTATACCATTGTGGGTTCAACCGAGGCAGATCCTTTGGCTCATAAAATCTCTAATGAATCCCCCATTGGCTCTTCCCTTTTGGGTAAGGCTAAAAACGAGGTGGTGAAGGTGAAGGTGCCTGCGGGTATTTTTGAGTATAAGGTGTTGAAGATCAAGTAAGCACCCCTCCTGTAGCAAGCGACCGGTGTATCAACTTAGTTCAATGTGCTTGAGTGAGTCTAATTTTTGCTTGAGAATTTTCTTGTGTTTTTTTTGAGAAAAAGCCTCCATTCAAAAAAAATTTAGCGATGTTACACTTGATTATTTGGGTGAGTTTTTTAGTAATGTGAGTGGAAATAGAATGAGGAAATGAGCATGGTCTGAATTTAATCTAAATTTAATCTAGACAGGATTTTGAAAAAACACCTATATATTATAATTATATCTATATTTTATCGCTCATAAAGCTCATTTTTTAGCTTCTAAAAGTCTAAAAACTCCCTTTAATACTTCCATAATTTTTCATAAAATATTTAATTGACTTCCTTTTTAGAGAAGTTAAACTGGAGCCCTGTTCATTTTTAACATCGGCTTTTTGAGTCGTGACATCCTGATCTTAATGTGTTGAATTCATCCGTTGCCTTCCCTTTTAGTTGCAATGGCGTGAGTCAATCAAGAAATAAGGACGTGATTACCGCGGCTCAAGTGGTTCATGCCCTGGCTACTTTATAACTTTTTTTATTTTTCATTACTTATAAGGCAACCTGGGCATGAACTTGGTTAACTTATGCCCTTAAACCGACCTTGGGCTGACCACCCACACTGGGACCTAGTCCCACAATGAAAGAGAAAAAATCATGTGGAAACCATTCCGCACAATCGCCGCCCTGTCCATCTTCGCCCTTGGCCTTGGCCTCTCGGGAACAGCGAAGGCTGACTGCATCAACGCCAACGACACCTACGAGGGGGCGTGCCTTTCGGGGCTGACGTTCAGCGCCGACTTCCACTCCAAGAACATCGCCGAGGAGGGCGAGCCGGAGGAGTGCCTTGAGTCCGCCAACATCACCTTCTACCTGTTCGGGGAGATCTTTGAACTCGCCGGCTTCAAGCTCGAGCCGGGGAACACCGACAACCCGAAGTCGATCCCCAACCCGGTCCGGAAGCTGATGGATCTCTACGAGGAGGTCAGCGGCAACACCCTCGATGAGGGCTGGATCAAGTTGGTGACGAATATCAGCGCGCCCAACACGCTGGAAGGCGTCACGTACACCGAGCGGGAGAGTTGCGACTCGGCCTCCTCGTCCTACTTCCACGACGGCAAGTGGTGGCTTGCCAGCTGGGACTGTGATGGGAAGCTCTCGCTGGGCTACTTCACGTTCACGGAGGTGGACGGCAAGATCGTCCAGATGGACCTCACGGAGGTCCACAACGTCCCGTCGAAGAACTGCATGGGCGACCTGGTCGAGTAACCACGACTCTGCTACTGCTTCTAGCTCGCAAGAGATAGAAGCATGGCGAACTAGAACAGCGCTCTCCCCTTTTAGAGGGTTGAGAGTCTGACCAACTGGACCCCCTAGCGGGGTCCTTTTTTCATATCTAATCCTTAGATTTTTGCAGGTGTGACTTTTCGGGTAAGGTAAATAAAAAAGGGAGATTTCTTTTGGCTGAACGAGACCCTCGTCAAGCTCCTGAACGACGTCAAGCAACCCAAACAAGACCCGCGAGGGGTGTGAAGAGGCCGTCGTCGCCTTCTGGATCAGCGAAGACAAGATCAACGAGGAGCTCATGGTGCTCCAGTTCCAGGAGGGCGACTGTGGCCCCTTCAAGCAGCCCATCACCCTGGGCAACTTCGCCATCACCCCGGGGCAGGTCGTGCTCAACCCGATCTACATGGTCGGCTCGGGCCGGTGCACGGTGAACCACTAGTCAGTCTGAGCTCGCTCAGCCTGGCACTTGGAGGGTGTAGCACACCTCCGAATCACGTGAGGCCTCGAGCCTCTGAAGACCTCACTCCCTGAGTGAGGATGGGCTCTACCTTCGGGTGGAGCTCTTTTTTAATTTGCAATAAAAAATATTTAATGTTATAATGAATTTTATTTTGAAGGGTTAATTTCACCCCACTTCACCCCTTAATTTCATTTGATGGACACCTTCCCTAAAAAACCCAGTCAGCCACCAGAAGGAAGAGGTAAGATAGAAGCTCTACTCAAACCCTCTCAATTGGGGGCTGTTTTTTTGAATCAATATGAGGGGGACATTCGAGGTAGCTTGGCGACAAGTGTCGACGGTAAAAAATTAAAAAAAGCCATTGAAACAGAATTAGCATTTGCTCGAACTATTTTAGAAGCCTTTAAAAAATGGTATGAGGAAGGGGTTGAGCTAGTACTGTGGGATATTGATGGAACAATGACTCAAACCGTCTATCGAATGGGAAGGCGGCTTGGCTTTAAAATGAGACCTTCACTCCCCTATCTTCTTAATTTTTTAAAGACTGCTTTTCCTAGCATTGAATTTGGGATTTTATCCGATAGAAAACCCGAGTTTCGAGATGAAATTTTTGGTCTGAATGGTATAGGTGACAGTAATAACTCGGCACTGGCTGACGTAGAAAATTTATTTAATCATAATCACTTTTATACTGCTGATCTTGAAACAATTCATGATTCTAATCATATTCAAGAGGAAGAATTTGAAGAGCTTCAGAATTCTCCTAGCACTACATACCCCCCTATCAGAGCTAAGGCGACTGCTTTTTTGCGCATAAAATCTCAATTCCCCAACTGCCGACTGATTGATGACCTGGATTATTCACGGATTAAATTTGAAACCGATAATATTCTTAATGTGGGCACTTTTAAACCTGGGTACCTCAAAAAACTTTAAACTCTCACTTTTTAGCTGAATCTAATTGATTTCTAGGCTTTTTTTTGGTATAATGATAAGATATCTTATCCCTTTAAAGACATGGCAAAGACTTTTGTTTATGATATGGCACGGCAGGAGGCTCAAGATCGCTATCAGATGGCGGTGAAACGCACGCGTTTTTTAAGCAAAAAACAAAAAATCAACTGGTCAGTTTTAGGAGGGCAACTCAGCACCAATGAACTTAAAGAAGCCGAGAAAGCCATCATCAACGAAGATTTAAGACGCTTGGGCATGAAACACCAACTCGAGCGTTTAAAACCTGTTGCAGCTTAGTTAATAATTAAAAACCCATGGGAGGTGCTCCAACCTTAAAAACACCGAAAAAAACCAATTCAAAAGAAGCTACCCCTGAGCAAGTTGCCCAGAGAGCCCCTGTTACCGTTGATCATTTGGATGAACAGGCTAAACACCCAGAGTCAGAGCTCATGAAAATGGCCCTTATTTCATCTGAGGAATTACCTGAGCATCAAAAAGACCGCTTAAATTTACTCAAAAAACACCTAAGTAACATTGGTGAGAAAATTAAAAAGAGCGCTGCCACCCTGCCCAAAGAACTCCTTGGACAACCCACCACCCTAAGTGATGCGGTGGCTTTTTATAAAATCTCACTCAATAAAGCTGAGGAAACCGCACTTTATAATTACAACAGACTCGTAAAAGAAGGGGGGCCAACAGGAACTTATGTTGAAGAAGGGGTCCAGGTGCATGAGCTAATGGCTATTATTTTTCACGAAAATGAACCAGAGCTAAATGAAGAGGAAAATCCTCTGGTAGAAGTCGATGAGCCAGAAGCAGCTGAAGAAGAAAAAATCAGTACTCCCACGGATTCAGAAGTCAGACAGCTCAATAAAATAATTCAAGAAGGGGGCGACATTCCTGATGCACTCAAGGAAACCTTTATGAATGCAGGGGGTGCATGGCCAAAAATATTAGAAAAAGCAGAGATCATGGCCAAGAAGAATCACGGGGAAACTCAGACAGAAAAAAAAGTGGAGGAAGCTGAGGTTGGCACTCCTGAAACTCCAGAAATACTGGATGAAAAAGAAGTGGAAGCCTCTGGCCATTATTTGATGGTGAGCATGGCTCTGATGAGTGTTTATCAGCTTGAAGGCCCTGAATTCAACCCTGTCCTAGAAAAAATCAACAATGCCTTTACCCTTTGCTCAGAGGTAAAACTACAACGTCTTTTGCTGGCCTATGAAATCAATCAAAAAAAGGGCTCAAAGGAGATTAGCTTTGAACAAATGGGCATCCCCCCCAACCCAGACACCAGTCCTGAGGCCTTATTTTTGATGGCTAAAGTGGTGCATGGTGCCCGTGATTACCATGAAAAACGAAAGGGTCATCTTCCTGAAAACACGACAGTAAATGACTTTTTTAATGAGCTATCCAAAGACCCCTCACTCAACTTGATGTCGGGCATGCAAGAAAGCATCAAGCAAAAAATAGGAGACTTAAACCTTGATTCCCTTAGCCTACTTAGTGCTGGAGGGAAAATTTTTAGCAAGGAGGTGATTGACGGAGCACTTGATACCCAAAAAGAAGCGTCTATCATGCATTTGGCCGAGCGGTATGGCATTGACATAGAAGGTTTCTCTGAGACAGAAAGGAATCAATTCCTACTGATCATCACCAAATTTTATGGCAATTCAGCTCAAAAATTAGAGGTGGGATCGGAAGTGATTCAAGCCAGTGTGGACAAGGTGGGAGGTAGCAAAGATGTTAAAAAAGCGGCCGTTCAGTTTTGGGAAAAACTCAAACAAGAGGCAAAACCCGCCTTAGACGCTTGCATCAAGCGCTATGACATCATTCGAACGGACAACAAAAAAGACTATAACCAAGTCCTGAAAAACAACCTGACCTTTGACAAGCTACATTTTGAAGATGGTTTAAAATTAGTGCTTTTGGCTGAAGGGATTGATTTTGAAACAAAGGCGGAATCAGAAGGTATGGAGCAAGGAAGGGAGGTGTTGATGATGTTTTTGATGGCAGGTATTTTGGAGAAACGAGACCCCGAAGCCCATGCCAAATACGCCGTAAATCTGATGGAGGTGGCTCGCCATGAAACAGGGGTTAATTTTAATGTCAATCTTGAACCCATTCAGCCTTATTTGAACAAACTCTTTGAAGTCGGAGTTAGAAAGGTGAAAGAAAAAGCCAATTTCATTAAAATACTCCTCGGAGGATCTGACGTGAAAAAAGACCCAGAAGCTTTAGCAAAAATGGAAGCGGGTGAATTTACAGGGGAATTTATAATGTCAGGCCTATCGGGTGGCATTCAAATTCCTGTAGAACTTGCATCCACCTTGATCGAAAACTTTGGTCGTCTGGGTTCTGCTGAGGACATACTTGATGCCATTGGAGCGCTGGGGGGAATGACGGTTATCTCAGAAAAAGACGGCGAAACGCTTGGCTTGGTTGCTTTGGGAGGGAAATATTACTTCATCAAACCAGCTCAGATTGCCTTGGATACGCTTTATGCTGCCTCAACCCAAAACTTGAGCACTGGGGTTAAATCTTATTTGGTTGGAACGGCGCCATACATTGCCATTGGTAGTGCTGTTGGAATTGCCAGAGGTGGACTAAAAGGAGTTTCTATGCTGAGATCAACTATAGGTGGTTTCTCTAGAGGCATGATCGCTCCAATTAACCTACCCATTCAAGGCTACCGACACATTCGAGGGGCGGGGCGGGGCATTGAACACATGAGTAATACTTATCGATACGGGAGTCGAAATGCTCAAAACTTAATGAGAAGTGCCGAATTATTTCAGGAGTATTCTCAAAAAGCTGATATTAAATCAACAGGAATGATGAGCAAAGGCGGCGCTGTTTTAAGTGAAGGGTTGCGAGGGGCTAAATATCAAGCCCAGCGCTTTATTTATAAAGATATTTATGAAGCGGCAAGGCTCCGTTGGGGGAAACGCTTTGCCATTGATTACAACTCATTTTTTGGGGTCAATCCTAATCTTGAAGACCTGAGTGTCAATAAAATCACAGCCATTGGCCATAATGATGTTGCTAATTTTGATAGTCTAAAAAAAATTGCTGGTGACATGCAATCCAAATTAAAAAAGTTAGGAGAGATACAAGATCTGGATCGCCTCAGTAAACCTGAGCTGATTGAACGACTAAAAACAGTGTTTGGAGAAACATCAGACGAATTTAGGGCGCTGGAAGAAAGGATGGCAAAAGATGGAGATGGCATAAAAGGCGTTAAAAAATCAATCCGCTCACTCTTAGAGCGAAATACAGAAGGTGTGGCCACGCCTTATATTGCCGGCCCTGCTGAAAAATTCAGCACTCCCAAGAGCTTAGGTGAAGCCAGCTATCAGTATAAAGGAGAGAAATTTATCGTGTCCGAAGCTGACATTCAGTCGCGAATGAGTACAAGCAAACTCACTCAGGAACAGGCTTTAAAAGCCCTTTGCGAAGAACAATGGAACCGGCCTCGGGCCCTAAAAACCGTCAAAGCTGGTACCCTATACCGATTTCGAGGGGGTCAATTTCTACTCTCCCCTGAAGAAGCCAAGTTGGGAAGCACTGAAATGACCACACTGATTGAAGAAAAATACATCCGTCGGATGAAAATTGAAGGCACTCGAACGGTTGGTAAGGTGGAAGAATTTAAAATTGGAGGTCGTTGGATTCGCATTGAAGAAGGTGACGATGCGGTTTTAGCCGCTAAAAAAAGCTATTTGGAGGCCGCTAAAAAAGCAGGCATTCCGCTTAATCACATGGAAACCGCCAGCCCCCGGCTCAACAAACTCATCAGCTATTACCCTGCTCTTGAAAAAATGATGGGGCCCGCCGTTGCTGCTGGAATGGTCTATCACATCAGCACTGCGCCTGACAAACGCAAAGCAGTCGCCGAATCTGTGGTGGGTTATGGTAGTTTTATTGGAGGTGCTAAGCTTGCCAATAAAATCTCTGGAAACCCGACATCGATTCCAGGCATTATCGGAAAAGGAGCCTTTGTGGTGTTTGGAGGAATGGCCACTGCCATGGGGGTGACTGAGCCACTTTCTAAAATTGTTGAAGAAAATGCGCCCCGTTGGAGAGGTGACCAAGAGATGCTGGTGGAGGGAAATGACATATTCGCCAAAGTGGCAGGACGCAGTGTTATAAAAAAACTCACCCCCTTTCTCTCTAAAAAAATTGGCGGTAGGATCATGGCCACCCTCACCAAAAAATCAGTCATGGGAGTTGCAATTTTGGCCAACGATGCGTCTGGAATTGGAGTTGTCGACGACATACTGCTTGCCGGCTGGGCCGCTTATGATGTCGTTAAAATTGCCCAAATCTATTTAAAAGCCAAGGACATTGAACATGCCCTGAATAACTTTAAGCGCTATCCCGAATACACCATTAAGCCAATTGGATCTGCCTCTGAAGACACCTGGCATGATGCGGTGGAAGCCCTTGGAAAACCTGTTTCAAGTTTGAATGAAAAAGAAATGGATGCCTTTTTGGAGGACTTAGGAGACATCACTCTACGCTTCAATCACAAGGGCATCGCGGGCTTTGAGCAGTATCGTTATGTACAAGGTAAGGTGGTCGAAACCCTCATCGAAACCCCAGAAGGAGAAAAATTAAGCTTAACGGATCAGGAGCTGAATCAAGAAATTGCACTCCCCCTTCCTCAAGAATTTGATAAGCGTCGGGTGCCCATCGATTATGAAAATGACTCTGCTGAGGTGCTGAAAGCAAAATATCGTTCTGCTATTTTCTTGGTTAAAAGTGAAACGGAGTGGACCAAGCTAAAATATGAAAAAGAAAACATCACTGAAGATGGTTTTGACCTGATGCGCCATGATGGAAACGCGGCCACAACTCTGACTCGGAGCGGTGATAAGTGGACCTTGATTGATAAAAAAACAGGGGTTGAATTTGCAAGCGGTCTAGACATTTTTCAAGCCATTGTCATCGCCAATTTAAAGAACAAGGTGGAGCAAGTCCTCGACAAAGAAGGTCATTCAGGAGGATCAAGCCGCCCTTTTTCATTGGACGGTCAACGGATTGACTTTGACAGAAGCTTCAACCCTATGGATTTGAGTGTGTTGAGCACCACAGGCCTTGATTTTTATAACACGATGGAGGTCAGTCAACGGGATGTGGTGAATGCACTGAATGACTGGTATCAAAAGAGCAGTTAATTAACGAGGATACGTTTTTCCAGTGGGATTGGGGAGGCGAACTTGCACATAAAAAATGCCGGGATTGGATCGGGATCTATATTTGGCTGGGAAGATATAGTTTTGACTACAAAGCGCCCTTAGATCACTTTCGACCGCATTCCAAAGCGGCTTTCCAGGCCACCCCCCAGGAATAAAAGCGATCACCCTGTCTTCGGGTTTTTTGTTGGAGCGAAATCGTTCGATGTGACGACGAAGTATCCCTATTAAATCATCATTCCGATCAATATCATGAAGGTCAATTTTTTTACTACTAGGAAGGTCCTCGCCTATAGCAAACAACTGTGCTTCACCAATTTGATCCTTCAATCTCCTCAATGGCCCTTCTCCCACAGTGTCTGTTTCGTAATACCTAGAAAACCTATCCAGCATCATATCATTGAATTCATCTGGATCCTCATTGTCTGGTGGTGGAGTTTTTTCAACAGCCTCACGCACTGCAGGTCGAGTTTTTGCAGCAATTTTTTTAGGATCGGGAGCATCAGGCAAATTCTCTTTTTTGAAACGGCCCCTTAATTGTTCTTCAAGTGTTTTGCTCATTAAAATAATATAAAAATACTCTACATATATTATATAACTTTTTTATTAAAAATCAAGTTCAAAAATTTTTATGTTTAAGGGCCCCATCCGAAGATGGGGCCGAAAGCACGCTCAGAGAGCGAAGGCTAGTCCGGGTAGCAGGCACCATGAGTGCTGCCATCTGGTTCCCAGGTCTGAGTAAAAACTCCACCTGCCTTCAGGCAGGCAGCCTTGAGGTCTTTACAGGTTTTACCGCTGAAACACCTCTTCATGGCCCCCAAGTCATCGTCGCCGGGGTTCTCCCAGCTCTCGTTTGCGCCCCCCTCGGTCTCGAGAAGGGCGCTCTCGTCATCGAAGGCATCGCTCTCGTTTGCGCCCCCCTCGGTCTCGAGAAGGGCGCTCTCGTCATCGAAGGCATCGCCCTCGTTTGGCACTTCATCGCAGGCGGCAAGCCCACAGACGAGGGTGAAGGTGGACAGGACGGCGAGTGCGCTTTTGATTGTACGCATGGCTTCTCTCAATCTGGGGCAAAGCCCCATTGGTCGGGGACAGTAGCTGAGACAGAATGTCTACAGACGACTGAGGCGTGTGCTGACCAAGTTCACGCCCTAGCTACCTTGCAAAAAAATGCAAAACAAGTAGGGCGCGAACTGAGCTTAAGTCGCGGGAATCACGTTCCTTATTTCTTAATCTATCCACACCATTACATCTAACCAAAGAGGGCAACGGATGAATATGACAATAAGATCAGGATGTCACGACTTAAAACAATGATGTTAAAAGACCAGAGATTCTATTTTAATCCTTACCAGATGAGAAGTCAATATTTATTTTTAGGAATATTTAATTAAATTTATTTAAAGGACCCCCACCCGAAAGTGGAGGCCTTGTTCCTACTCTTTACAGAGCAAGAACAGATTGAGGTGCTTGACCTCAGTGATTCACCACAAGGTGGCGACTCTAGGGGTAGAGGCAGGAACCGTACATACTGCCGTCCTGGTACCAGGTCTCGCTGTAGGTTCCACCCGCCTTCAGGCACGCAGCCTTTAGGGCTTTGCACCTCTTCTTGCTATGGCAGGTATCATTCCTACCAATGGACCTAAAGGCCTCGTCGCCGGGGTTCTCCCCGCTCTCGTTTGCGCCCCCCTCGGTCTCGAGAAGGGCGCTCTCGTCATCGAAGGCATCGCCCTCGTTTGGCACTTCATCGCAGGCGGCAAGCCCACAGACGAGGGTGAAGGTGGACAGGACGGCGAGTGCGCTTTTGATTGTACGCATGGCTTCTCTCAATCTGGGGCAAAGCCCCATTGGTCGGGGACAGTAGCTGAGACAGAATGTCTACAGACGACTGAGGCGTGTGCTGACCAAGTTCACGCCCTAGCTACCTTGCAAAAAAATGCAAAACAAGTAGGGCGCGAACTGAGCTTAAGTCGCGGGAATCACGTTCCTTATTTCTTAATCTATCCACACCATTACATCTAACAAAGAGGGCAACGGATGAATATGACAATAAGATCAGGGTGTCACGACTTAAAAACAATGATGTTAAAAGACCAGAGATTTTATTTTAATCCTTACCAGATGAGAAGTCAATATTTATTTTTAAGGAAAATTAATTAATGGTTTTATGTTTGTGAGTGGGTGGGTACCCTGTGTGTTGGCATTGCTAAATATGAAGACGGATTGATTAAATGAAGGTGAGGAAACGTTTCCTCACCTTCTACCATCCACCATTCAATTGAAATAGTCGATCCCCCAACCCCTTTCGCAAGGGGGGAGCAAAATAGATGTGTGGAATGACAAAAAAACGCCATTGAACCACAACAGACCCACAAAAGAAACACCACCCACTACTCCACCTCACCTGACGCCTTTCGACGCCCATCTGCTGTAAAAAAACGAAGATAAACCTCTTTCACTCGATCAAAAGTTGCATGGATTAAGGACGACATGAGCTGCTGCAACCCCCTTATTTTAGCAATTTTGGCATTGTACTCTTGTGCCCCACCCACGGCCAAGTTTTTTTTAAGAACCTCTGCCTCTTTCAGCTCTTCCTTTATTTTAAGGCGAATGGCTGTGCGCACTTTCTTAACCATAATCGTCTGCTTGGGCAATCCTCGCCCCGCTAAACCAGAGCGAATTTTAGCCGCCTTCTGATCATCCTGTGGATCAATTTGACCTCCTCCCCCCCCTCGAAGATCCCCTTTTTTATCCTCTTTATTTCGCTCTGAAGGCCCACGATCAGCCCCCCCTTCCATTCCTATGATTTTATCCACCCCCTCTTGAATTTCGCCTGCCTGCTGCATCACTACATCCGCCCCTTCGCTTTGGCGCTGGCCTTCTTTTTTGGATATCAAATCATCCACTGACTGTAGCAGCTTCTCTCTTTTCTTCTCACCGTCGATGTTCTCTTGACCTGCCATTTAAACTTTTTTAATGTTTTTATTTTAACATCCTAGCTCAATTTCTCCTAAAAGACTTTGGTCGAGCCATTTTATCTCTTCTTACTATTATACCATTAATTCTTGTCAAAATAAAGGCAGATTGCTACTATAAGCACAATGAAAACACTCTATTCATCCACCTTTTTATCGGCCATTTTTGGATTCTTAATGCTTGTGGGTCAAACTGAGACTCCCATTACCCTTGAAAAGGGTAAAGACCAGTCGTTTAGGACTATTTTAAGGACTGAAGCCCCATCCACTCCCCAAAGCCGGGTACAAATGACGGTTTTCACTGGCTTCAATTGTCCAGACTGTCGCAATTTTGGACGGTTTTCACTCACCGCACTCCATGAAACACTCAACAAAGAAGCAGTGGATCTAGAGGTGGTTTTAGTGGTGAATATGGAGGAGGAATCCGACGTTTTGGGGGCAAAAGCTAGTTATTGTGCTGGCGAACAAGATCAATTCTGGGCCATGCTCAGTGCTCTTTTTGAGATGGAGGTCATTGAGGAGGCACTCATCCAAGAAAAAATGGTTGAATGGGAGCTGGATGAAGAGGTATTTAACAGCTGCTTAGAGTCTGAAACGACCCAAGTTAGCGTAGAAAAATCACTTGAACGTTGGGCGGCTAATCCCCTTGAAACACTGCCCAGCACTCAACTTCACGATGTCTCCCTTGTGGGTGACCATCCTCTAGAAAATATTGAACGAGAAATCAGACGGCTCACATCCCAATTGACCTTTGAAAATTAAAAACCCCATTCGATTTTAATGGCTTAATCCCACGCGCTTAATGGAGACAGGTTGCATTTTTTGTAAGATCATCACTGGAGACATTCCTAGTGCCAGAGTGTTTGAAAATGAGGAAATCATCGCTTTTAAAGACATCCACCCTCAAGCCAAACACCATTTTTTGATTGTGCCTAAAAAACACATCCCCATGATTAAAGATTTGAAGGAGAATGAAGGAGATGGGGAGTTGGTGGGTCGAATGGTGTTGGCTGCCCGTGACATTGCCAAGAAAAAGGAGCTTTCAGGCTATCGGCTTCAATTCAATGTGGATAAGTCGGGAGGTCAGGAGGTGTTTCACATTCATTTGCATTTGATTTCGAAAGGGTGAAATTCTGTTGTTGGTCTATCGTGGGTCTGTTGTGGTTCGGATAAAGAATAATAATCATAATTATGAAGGGAAAACTTTACATCATCGCCACTCCCATTGGAAACCTGGAAGATTTGACCTTTCGAGCCAAACGGATTTTGGAAGAAGTGGATTTGGTGGCCTGTGAAGACACCAGGCACACAGGGATTTTACTGAAGCACTATGACATTAAAACCCAAAAATTGTCGTTTCACAGTCACAGTGGGCACGCTAAGGTGGAGAAAATAATGACTTATTTGGAGTCGAATAAAGACGTTGCTTTGGTTTCTGATGCAGGCACGCCCGGCATTTCAGACCCAGGCTATGTCCTCATTCAAGCCGCCTTAGAAAAGGGAGTGGATGTGGTGCCAATTCCTGGCCCCTCTGCAGTGATCACGGCCCTGTGCGCTTCGGGCTTGCCCACGGATAAGTTTTTATATTTGGGATTCTTACCGGTCAAAAAAGGGCGTCAAACCTTGTTTAAAGCCATTGCCGACAGTCAGCATACGGTTGTATTTTATGAATCCCCTCGCCGTCTGGTTAAAACCCTGACTCAACTCAAAGAACATCTAGCAAAAGATAGAAAAATAGTGGTGGCCAAGGAGCTGACAAAAATCTATGAAACCTTTTACCGTGGCACTTTAGATGAAGTGCTCAGCCAACTCCCAGAGAATATTAAAGGGGAATATGTGGTGATGGTGTGTGGCCTTTAAATATTCAATAAATGTACATCAAATTTAGAAAATATAAAGTGGAAGATCAGGATGAATTTTCGCAAATGGTGATTGATTTTTACAAAGAAGTTCCAACGAACAAGCACCCAAATCAAGCCTCAGCCCTAAAGACTATAAATGAACTGACTACTTTTACCGAAAAAGGGCAGATCATTTTATTTGAACAGGAGGGGGTAATCATTGGGTATTCCATTTTGATTTTTTTCTGGTCCAATGAGTATGGAGGGAATTTTGTGAACATTGATGAATTGTATGTGAAAGAGGAATTTAGAAGCCAAGGAATAGCACAACAATTTTTTGAACACTTAAAAGAAACTCCCCCAAAACATGCGGTCGCCCTTCAGCTAGAGGTATCACCAAAAAATACAAAAGCGCATGATCTTTATCAAAAAATGGGATTTGAACCCCATGAGAATATTGTCTTAGATTTTGATCTTAATCCTTAAAAATATGCCAACCCGACAAAATATTACCCTACAAGGCCACCACTTTAACCCCCTGCTGACTGAACCAGAAATTTTGGAGTCGATTCAAACCGTTGCCCAACGCATTGACCGCGATTTTGAGGGAAAAAGACCCCTGTTTTTAGTTGTTTTAAAAGGCGCCTACCTGTTTGCCGCTGAGCTTACCAAACAAATGGAATTGGATGTTGAACTAGAATTCATTCGAGCCAAGTCGTACGAAGGAACACAGACCACTGGGATCATCAACTGCAGCATGGGGCCATTAAAAGTCGAGGGCCGTGAGGTCGTGATTGTAGAAGACATTGTTGACACCGGGCATACCGTGGAATATCTGGAGGCTGAACTCCTAAAAATGGGGGCGAAAAATGTGAAGATTGCAACGATGTTCTTGAAGCCAGAAAAATATCAAAAAGAAAGGACCATTGACTACGTGGGCCGTGAAATTCCTAGTGAATTTGTGGTCGGTTTTGGGTTGGATGTGGATGAATACGGACGAGGACTGAAGGAGCTTTATATCAAGGCGTGAATGAAAAGATACTGGCCCCTGGCCCCTGGCCCCTTTTAAAAGGCAGTATTAGTGCTCATGCCCATGATGCTCTGGCGGTAGATACTCGACATCAACTCCTTCTAAATCTAAGTAGTTCAAAGGGTCAACAGGCACTCCATCCTTATACACTTCAAAATGAAGATGGGCCCCAGTGGTCTGAAGGCCGGCTCCCATTGTTCCCGGTGACCCGCCAGAAAGACCAATCACCTCGCCTTGGCGCACCGTGTCACCTTCTTTGACTTGAATGTCAGACACGTGGCCATAGACTGTGACCAAATTATTTCGATGCGCTAGAACGATGTAACTGTAACCCATGCCATTGTCTTGAGCCTGAAACACATAGGCATCATCTGGAGCTACAATGGGGGTGTATTGCTTGGCCCGAACATCAATCGCATTGTGAGCTCCCCACTTGGCAGGATAGGTTGGATCTCGAAATTTAGCTGTGATTTTATTGGCTGGAACAGGCCATATGAAGGGGCGACTTTCATCCACTTCCTCGTCTTCATCACCCAACAACTCAAGCATTTCGGGGGTGATTTTTAAGTCTTTTCTGGATTGCGCTCCAGAGACTCCTTTCAGATTTTGACTCAAGGCACTCAAAGCGCTTTCGATGGTCTGAAGGTGATCTTGTAAGTTCTGTACAGCAATGGAAGCTTCAAGTTGTTGCTGAAGGGCCTCTTCAAGCAAAAGAGCGTACTTTTCTTCTTCACCCTCCGTTTTTTCGAGGAGTTCTTTTTTAGCCAAACGACTCTCTTCATAGGTGCGTCGTTCATCATTAAGTTGGCCATATAAAAATTCAAGATCGGCTTGCTCCTGGGCAATTCGCTTTTGTTTTTCAGCTAACTCTTGGCGTTTAAGATTGAGCTCATAAAACACCTCTCGCCCGGTTTCTTCCATGATTTTTAGGTACTCTTGCCCCATTAGACTCTCGCTAATAGAGTTGTCTGCAAGCAACAATTTGATGGAACTGGCTCCCTCCCCATGAATGTCGTAAAACTGGCTCTCCTCCCGATAAAGCAGGTTGATATAATCAAGGACCATTTGCTTCTGGACCTCCAATTCAGATTCCGTTTTTTGTAAATCAATGAGGGCTTCTTTGATTTGAATCTTTTTTTCAGCAATCATCACTTCTACATTGGTGATCTTTTGCTGGGTGATTCGAATGTGGCGATTGACCAACTCAATTTGCCCTTGAAGCTGACTCACCTGCTCGCGAAGGGGCACCAATTGCTCTTCGGTTGTTTCAATTTGCTTTGTGTATGTCTCAAAACGTTTTTTTTGCTCTTCAAGACTCTCTTTGACACCATTCAATTGAGTTTCTGTCACCTCTTTTTTATCATCATAAGTATCAATCAGACTCGCCTTATAGCGTTCAAAGGCTTTATCTTCTGAGGATGGACTTGCTTGCGATGAGCCTGGTGCCTCTGGACTTGAGGTCTGAGGTGTGACAACCACGGCCTCTCCCTCTTCATTAAAAACCCCTGAGTCCGTCACTTCCCACAAATCTTCAGTGTAGTGATCTTGAGCCAATAGGATTCCTGGTAGCCATAAAGCTGCCACAAGAAAGGCCGAAATGAATTTTTTAGTGAGCTTAAATTGAAACAAAATAATGAATTTAAGGGCTAAGGTTCAACATGACATTCCTGTCTGACTATTATACCAAAATTTAACCCAAAACACAAGGCCTATGGGGAAAATTCTCAATCCTCTTGAAACCTATAATCCCCCCCCTCCTCAAATGGAATTATTATTCCAGTTCATTGGACACCTCCCCCCTCTCAATGGTAGGATTTAGACACCAATATCATCCTAAAAAAATCGACATGATTGGCTTCTTGGCTGGACACATCATCGACAAAACTGAAAAAGAGCTCATTTTGCTGGTTGCTGGGGTTGGATACCAGCTTTCAGTCACCAATGACCTACTGGCCCAAAGCCCACTGAACCAAAAGCTTGAGCTTTTCATTCATACGGCGGTTAAAGAGGATGATATTAGCTTATACGGCTTTAAAACCAAGGATGAACTGACCTTTTATCGCCAATTACTGAACGTCTCTGGCATTGGGCCACGGATGGGCATGGAAATCCTTTCATCCCCTGTTCATTTGATCAAGCGCGCCATTGTTTCTGAGGATATCGCCACATTGACGACGGTTAAGGGGATGGGTAAAAAAACAGCGGAACGGCTTTGCTTGGAACTCAAAAATAAGGTGGACATTGGCGTAGTTCAAGACGCTGAAAACTCTGCCCTCAAAACGGTTCACGAAGAGGCCATCATGGCTCTGGAGGGCCTTGGCTATGAGCGCTATCACATTGTAAAATCACTCCAAAAACTCCCTGAAGACCTTAAGGATACCGAGGCTATTGTGAAGCATTTTTTAAAGTCAGGCAGTTGATCTCATGTGGCATTAAAAATTGAGCATTAAAAAATAAAAATTTAAAATTAAAACCATGTTCTTTCTTCAGGATAAAAATACTCAAACAAGCTCCATTGGGAAGACTGATGGGATCTCAGAAGCAGTTCTGAAGCGTTTTTGTGATAAACATCAAGATAAAGTGGATCATCTATTTGCCTCCAAATCTCAAGCAGGCTACCATTTTTTAGCGCTTCCTGATGCTAAGAAGGTCTTGGCTGAAATTCAAGGGTTTGCTGAGGAACAAAAACAATTATGGAAACACATTGTTGTGCTGGGCATTGGGGGGAGCGCTCTAGGCACCATTGCTGTGAGGGATGCGTTGATCAGCCCCTTTGCAAAAGGCCCCAAATTACATGTGGTGGACAATATCGACCCGAGCCACGTGGCTGATTTGATGCATTCACTCCCCCTGAAAAAAACCCTGTTCATTGTGATTTCTAAGTCAGGAGGAACGGTGGAGCCCATGTCTCTTTATGGCCTATTTCAAGCTCTTTTAAAGAAGAAATTCCCCAATGACTATCACAAACATTTTGTCTTTGTGACAGACCCTAAAACAGGCTTACTCCGAAAAATTGCTAAAAAGGAAGGGATCCGTTGCTTTGATGTTCCTCCTAAAATTGGTGGACGCTTTAGCGTGCTCACCGCGGTTGGTCTTTTGCCCTGTGCCCTTGCAGGTGTGGATGTGGTGGAACTCTTGAGGGGGGCTCGACAAATGAGAGAAGCGCTTAAGCGGGCTAAAGGCTCGAGCAATGTTGGCTTGAAGTTGGCTGCCATTCAATTTCTGCTTGATAAAAAACATGGCAAGCCCATGACGGTTTTGATGCCTTATAGCAATCGATTGTTTCGTATGGGAGACTGGTACCGGCAACTTTTAGCTGAAAGCATAGGTAAAAAAATGAGTGCAGGCCCCACCCCCATCAATGCCCTGGGCACCACAGATCAGCATTCGCAACTGCAGTTGTACAGTGATGGGCCCAACAACAAATTTTTCCTTTTCATGCGGGTGCTTAAGTATCAACAAGATCCTACAATTGAAACGGATACCCTGCCTGAACCCATTGATTTTTTGAATGGAAAAAAATTATCTGAAGTGATTGATGCCGCCTACCAAGGAACTGCTGAAGCCCTCCAAAAACGCAAGCGGCCCCATGTCACTCTCGAAATTCCTGAGGTGGACGCCAGGCATTTAGGAGGGCTATTCATGCTCTTTGAATTTCAGGTGGCTTTGCTAGGACTTTTTTATAAAGTGAATGCCTTTGATCAACCTGGTGTGGAGCAGAGCAAACAAATCACTAAAAGTCTACTTTCATCTGTTGAATGAGTTGTGTGTTGTATGAATTCTGTAGTATGAATTATGTAGTACGCGCGGGCACAAAATCACCATCGACTGCTTACTACGTCATCCGTACTGCCTACCACGTCATCCACATTGAACACTGGATAAAATAAAAATCTAAAAAACTGTGATTCGAAATAGCAACAAACCAAAGGGATTCAGCCTGATTGAAATGATTGTGGTGGTCATGATCACCCTCCTCATTCTGACACTGGGCATCAACACCTACCGAGACCAGCAGAGGCATGTGATCTATAATGAATCGGTGAGCAAAGTCCTTAGCATAGTCAAGGTGGCTCGCAACCATGCCTTAACGAACCGTCCTATTTTTGATGAAGACCAGCAGCTGAGCATCATCCCCAAAAATGGTTATGGCGTTTACTTTGAGCGAAGTGAAACCCCTGGCGAGTCGAAAGTGATTCTATTTGCCAATACCGTGGCTGAAACCGAGGTGGAACAGCAACAATTTGACCCAGGTGAGCACATTGAAGAAACGTATACCATCCCCTCTCAAGTGGAATTTGTAGGGCTTTGGGCCGATCAAAACTTACCAGACCACACAGGCATTGGAGGAGGCACCCCGGATCAAGCGGCGCTCTTTTTCAATCTCCCCCTTGAAAACGGTCTCATTGCAGTCAATGACAACCCTGCCCCCGACAGCCTGACCACTTTAACTGACTTATACTTGGAATTTCGCTTGGCAGACAGCGATGCTGAAATTCCCTCACAATACATTCATATCAATAGCTTATCTGGTTTAGCTGAGATCAATCGACTATGACCCACCCCTTTAAAAACATCAAAGGAGAAACCATTGCTGAAACCATCATCGCCCTATCGGTCTTGGCCATTGGTGTGACGATTGCTAGCACCGCCATCCTGAGCTCGCTACGAAACATGAACAATGCAAAAAATCGCATCATTGCCGTCAATTTAGCACGTGAGGGACTAGAAACCATGCGCAACGTAAGAGATAGCAATTGGCTTCAATACAGTGACCGGCGGCGAGAATGCTGGAATCATGACCCCAGCCAAACCCCCTGCGAAGGAGACACCCCCCTACCTCCTGGGTCTTATGTTATTTATCGGGATGTTAATGATCGTTTTTTACTTGCCGAAGCTACGGCAGAAAACCAGCGCTTGTTCCTGATTGATTCTAACCTTTCATTTGATTCAAATGAAGATGGAGACCTTGAAAATGACATCGACTTCTATAATCACACTGAAGGTGTGGATAACCCTCTTGGAAAAGCCGTTGAAAACACTAATTTTAGACGTTTGATTCAGATTGAGTACGTGGATAATGCTGGTGAATTATTAGCGATTAGTCAGATTGATGAGCCTGCAGAAAGCATCAATACAGTGACCGAGTGGGATGCCTTGACCAACGAACAAAAAAGCACCCTCAACCGGATGCGAATCACCTCTCGAGTGGAATGGGTGCGGGCCGGCATTACCCATCACACTGAATTAAAAACAGTTCTCACGGATCATTTGGGACGAACGGAACTTGGCACTTAATCATATTTTTTGAACACATATCTTAAAACATGGCAGGGTTCGAATAAAAAAGCCTTCACACTGGTGGAATTGGTGGTGGCCCTTGTGATCTTGGCATTCATCACTTTGTTCGCTACCACAATTTTTCTCAACTACACCCAACGCACCCGAGAGCTCAAAGCCGCCAACCTAGTGTATGAAGAAGGGCGTTATTTGATGGGACGGCTGATGAATGAGATTCGTCAAAACACCATTGATTATGAGGGCTATTTCAATCAGAATGTCATGAATGGGGCCTTGGGGCAGAATTTTTGCGCCTATGACCAGGTCTTTTATACCCCCTCTTTTGATGAAGTCATCGGTACCTCTGATGATGAAAGCTTGGGCATGCGCGACCCAGACGCCTTATTTCAAGGCAATCCCATCACCGCCCCCCTGATCAATCCTCAGCAGGACAACTTATTTTTAATCAACCAAGAGGGCAATCAACGTGTTTATTTCACCCGAATTGAAAGGAAATTTGATGATGATCCCCTTGGAAAACTTGGGCTGCTCAAGTTGGTAGGAAAGGACTTTGGGGATGATCAAATCAATGGTTTTGATTCCTATAACGGTCTCAATGCAAGCAACCCGCTCTGCCAACCTGACCCCCGCGAAAATGACGGCCTGATTGACACATGGCAATGTGACTCTGATTTTAACTGTGATGAAGAAATTTTAGCGCCAAATATTAATGTTGACCTCATGCCCGGCTGTGATGGATACATCCACCAGGCCTACAATGACATTGAATCTGAGTTTCATAGCTTTGTTGATATCTCCCCCAATGCTGTTAACCTGGTTGACTTGCAATTCACACTTCACCCCGAAGATGACCCTCACAAGGCATATAGAGTTGATGAACTTCAAATTCAGCCCTACATCACGGTTCAAATGACACTGGAGGCAAATCCTAAGTTAGCCTCTGGACTAGACCCTGAAAAACTCCCCACAATCACCCTCACTTCAACCGCTAGCACGCGAAATTATGTGGAGGTGCCTTCGGGCTGCATATAAATGACTGCCAGCCTTTGGTTATTTGTGGCTAGACTTAATCTACCAATTGCCACCTGCTCCATCCTTAATCAGTAACCTTCTATCCACGATTAACAATAAAAAATCTCACCCCAAAGGCGTTTCTTTAGCCATCAGCATTGGCCTACTTCTTTTGTTGATGTTGATTGCCTCCACCCTAAGTCAATTGGTGGTGACAGCCTTTCGGGCTTCACGGCAAATTGAATCTGCTGATCGGGCTTACTTTGGGGCGGAGGCTGGCATTGAGGATGCTCTTTATGAGCTTTCTAACCATCGTGCTGGCTACCAAACTCCTGATTTAGAAGGGCAGGATGTGAGACAGTCTTGGCTGGATGGCGAAGGGGCATGGGCAGCTAAATGGGACATTCGGAGTCGAGATTTACAAAGTTGTGACGCAGATGACTGGGAAGGAAACTTTGACCCCACGGTTTGTGGTCAGATTCGAGCCAACGAAAAACTCGTCATCCCCCTTTTTAATGACAATGCCGACCCATTCAATGTTGACCCACATCATATCAATCAAAATATAGCTGACATTGATCGACTAAACACCAACCCTCTCGTCCTTAAAATTCGTCTTCCAAAACCTGTGGTGAACCAATACAACATTCAGGAGGTCACCATTGACAACGACCACGACTTTGATTGGGAATTTTTGACTGGGCTCAACGAGGATGGCACGGAAGATTTTGGCTTTCCACCTGCCCCTTGTGACTACAGCAATAACATTCCAGTCAACGACAGTGATTGCGACCGTCGTGAGAATGAAGACAGTGCAGAAGACCCCGTTTTTTTGTGGAAAGTTTCGGACGACGCAGGCAGTAGTTTTCAACCCCTTCGAGGCTGTAAGGATGATCTATCTCACCCCAGCCACAGCCAAATAAATGCCGGACTTTGTGAAAAGAACTTTACCGATGAAGGCAATGGCCAGCTCTCACTCACCCTATTGGACACAGACCTGGGCATTGTTCAAAGCACCGATGAAAATTTAGATGGAGACATCGTCCCGCTGAGCCAGTTCATCACTAGCATCCCTACTGACAGTCAGCTAAAATTAGAGCTATTGAACATCGCCCCCATGAAATTGATTTATGATTTTCAACTGGTTGAAATCCCTTATTATGAATTTGGCATTGAATATACTGCAGATCTTGATGAAACCATTCCATCCAACTCATTCTTGCTGCGTTCGGATGGTTATTTTAGCAATTACAAACAGTCCATCACCACACGGGTGGTGCCTGGGGAAGTGACACGCTTGTTGGATTTGACGGTGATTCAGCAGTAGAGACGCAAAATCTTGCATCCCTACTGGACCCCCTATTTAACCACAATATTCACCAATTTCCCCGGCACATAAATTTCTTTGATCACGTTTTTTCCTTCCATATTTCGCTGCACATTTTCATCCTCATGAGCGAGTTCAATCGCCTCGTCTTTGCTGATGGATTTTTCAACCTCTTTTTTACCGCGCACCTTACCATTGATGGAAAAAATGAGAGTGAAGGTGTTGTCAATTGTGAGAGATTCATCGTAAGTCGGCCACGGTTCGTAGGCTAGAGTTTCAGAATGGCCAAGCATTTGCCATAATTCTTCAGCCACATGGGGAGCAAATGGCGATAGAATAAGCACCAAATCTTCAATTATTTTTTTCGGGATAGTCTTTGCTTTCAAAAGCTCATTGGCCAAAATCATCATGGCTGAAATGGCGGTATTGAAGCTAAAATTCTCGATGTCTTCGGTGACTTTTTTGATGGTTTTGTGTTGTAGAGACACAAGGTTTTGCATCTCCACAGCAAAACCATCAACCACATTCCCCTCTTCAACCAAGCGATAGACTTTTTGAATGAAGCGGAATGAGCCTTCGATGGACTGCGTGGACCAGGGTTTAACGGCTTCAAAAGGGCCAATGAACATCTCATAAACCCGAAGCGTGTCAGCCCCGTAGCGTGCAATCACATCGTCAGGATTGACCACATTTCCGCGAGATTTGCTCATTTTTTCTCCATCTTCACCCAAAATAAGCCCTTGGTTGACCAGCTTTTTGAAAGGCTCCTTGGTGGAAACGTGCCCCAAATCAAACAGTACTTTGTGCCAAAAACGGGCATAAAGCAGGTGGAGCACGGCATGTTCAGCGCCTCCCACATACAAATCCACTTGATTCCAGTATGTTTCATCCGCCTCATCCACAAACCGCTCCTTGTTTTGTGGGCTCATGTAGCGCAAGTAATACCAACAACTCCCTCCCCACTGGGGCATGGTGTTGGTTTCTCGTTTTCCAGGCCCATTGCAGGTGGGACAGGTGGTGTTGACCCACTCGTCAATGGCAGCCAGTGGGCTCTCTCCCGTTCCGGTGGGTTCGTAGTTTTTGACCTCAGGAAGTAGCACTGGCAACTGATCTTCGGGGACAGGTACGGGTCCACATGCTTCACAATGAACGATGGGAATCGGCTCTCCCCAATAACGTTGGCGAGAGAAGACCCAATCTTTGAGCTTGTAGTTGACGGTAGCCTCTCCGATCCCCTCTTCTTCAAGGTGGCGGATCATGGCAAACTTGGCATCTTCAATAGACTGTCCATTGAGAAAATCAGAATTGATGAGTGGTCCTTCTTCCACAAAAGCTGCCTCTTGGACGTCTCCTCCTTCGACCACAGGAGTGATGGGAAGCTCAAATTTCTTAGCAAACTCCCAGTCCCGCTCATCGTGAGCCGGCACGGCCATAATCGCTCCGGTTCCATAACCCATCAACACATAATCAGCGATCCAGATGGGAATCTCTTGTTGGGTGACAGGATTGATCGCATAGGCTCCAATGAATTGCCCGGTTTTTTCTTTGCTGAGACTGGTGCGTTCCAAGTCAGACTTCATCAAGGCAAAGTCTTTATATTTCTCCACAGCCGCTTTGTATTCATCAGTGACCAGTTGGTAGACCAATGGGTGCTCGGGAGAAAGGACCATATAAGTGGCCCCAAACAAAGTGTCGGGGCGGGTGGTGTAGACCTCAATTTTTGACGTTGCCCCTTTGATTTCAAATTGAATGGTGGCCCCCTGACTCTTCCCAATCCAGTTTTCTTGCATTGCCTTAATGGACGGTGACCACTCAACTTCGCTTAAATCTTCGAGAAGGCGGTCAGCGTATTCAGTGATTTTGAAGACCCACTGGCGCAGGAGTTTTTTGGTGGTTTGAGTGCCACAGCGGTCGCACTTTCCATTGACCACCTCCTCGTTGGCCAAACCTGTTTTGCAGCTGGGACACCAATTGATGGGAAGTTCAGATTCATAGGCCAATCCTTTTTTGTAGAGCTCTAGGAAGATCCACTGCGTCCATTTGTAATAGTTGGGGTCGGTGGTGTCCACTTCCCGATCCCAGTCATAACTGAAGCCAATAGACTGGATTTGGCGCTTGAAATTGGCCACATTCTCGTCGGTCACCTCCCGCGGATGTCGCCCTGTTTTGATGGCGTAGTTCTCGGCTGGCAGCCCAAAAGCATCCCACCCCATGGGATGGAGCACGTTGAAGCCCCGCATGCGTTTGTAGCGAGAGACTATATCCGTTCCCGTGTACCCCTCAGGATGTCCCACATGAAGCCCTGCGCCACTGGGATACGGGAACATGTCCAGCACATAATACTTTTTTTTATCAGAGTCGGTGATTGATTTGAAGGTTTTATTTTCTTGCCAGTACTGTTGCCACTTGGGCTCAATTTTTGAAGGATCGTACACGTTTTAATTCTTAAATTTTAAATTCTAAATTTTAAAATGAGCTTGAGGCTGACTTAAAATTTAAAAATAAAAACTTAAAATCACCCTAAGATTGTAGCGGGTTTCACAAAAAAGCTCAATGAAGTCAGCTAAACACAGATTAGGATCACGCTGTTTTTTTATGCGTGCCGTTGATCTTCTTCTTAATCTTCTTAATCTCCACCTGCTTAAACGCCTCAAGCAACTCCCTAACCACATCCTTACCTCCCAATCCAAAGGCCAAACCTCCAGCAATAGTGAGCATGGCTACAAAGCCAATGAAAAGCGTGTAAATGAGGATCTCAGCGATTTGAAGTTGAGAAAGTGCCGCCAGGGCAGAGAAAACGATGATGGTGTACTTGGCGCCGATCCCCAATGCATTTCCTGTGCGCTGTTTGGCAAAGCCTAGTGATGTTTTAATGATGGCCTCCATGGTCCCCCCAATGCGTATTCCGACCAAAACAATGAAGAGTGCGATGATTAAATCAGGCACGTAGCCAATGAGAGTGGTCAAGAAATCAGCCACTTCGTTGAGACGAGCAATTTTGGTGGCTTCGATGAAAAAAAGGAAGATCAAATAGGCCTTGACCCCTTTGGCAATAAAATGGGACGAACTGGCTTTGACCTGGGCTCGACTGAGAAAATGCTTCAGCCCTATTTTATCAGAAATAACTTCTAACTTTAGCTTTTGAGACATGCGTATGATTCCTGTCGCTGCCAATTCAGCCAAAATGAGACCCAAAAGAAACATGGCAAGTGCTCCTAAAATATAAGGGGCCATCTCCGCAAAACCACTGTATTTAGCCTGTATAATGTTGGTGATGTTGGTGTAAATGGTGGCAAAAAGCTCTCGCATGATTGAATTTTTGAGAATAAATCTTATTATTATAGCAAAAAACCCTTCAAAAAGCAATGCCCCTCTTACAAAGCCCTAAGCCACCTAGTTCATTTCCTGCTGATACCAATTGTTCAACATCTGAATGATTTTATATTTTTCTACTTTACTGGTATCGGTGCTGATGTTTTCGCTTTTAAAAAAGGCTTGCCATTGACCCTCTGAGAGAACGTCGAGGTTATTCCAAAAGTTATTGTTTCGATCGAACATGATGGCTCCGTGGTCTTCATAAAATGGCTTTTCACTGGCTCCAACCTCGCCCCCCTTTTTAATGATACCCTTAACTTTATTGAGCAAGTTAGCCATGATGACAGCTTGCTCAAGGTCAAATCCTCCCACAAATTCATGGGGCAGTCGCCACTTCTTACCACTCCTTACAATCGTAGTAGACTCTCGTTGTCCATCCAAGCGCTTTATTTGAATGGTGCTATCGTCAACAAGGTCATAATCGAGTTTGGTCCACCCCATCGCATTTTTTATATTCAAAAGGGCATACTGGTGTTTTGCAGGGATATCTTTATCATTTTTATAATCAATTTTAATTTTTTTGAAATTTTGAGGGGGTGGTAGGGCCACGTCTTGGTTCAATTCTTGGTCGGTCAGCTCAAATATTTCTTCTCCTTTTTTGATTTCTGCTGCAAACACCTCCCCTTGTACAAAGCGGTATATTTGATGGTCTGTCGATCCCGCATAGGTTATTTTAATCTTTACATCCGGAAGCGATTTGATGAAATCTATTTTTTCGACATTGGACATGTCCTCCATGCTTTTTCCTGCAAATTCTAAGGTTTCATCGATGGTTTTTTGTGAGACATCATCCAATCCCCTTATCTCATTAATAGGTCTTGTGCTCATGTCCTCAATGGCATCAGAAATTTGTATGGCCTTCTTAATGAGTAGAGAAAGGTCGTAGAAATCTTTTGCCATCAAACCTGCAGCTCCCAATGCTATGAGCTTGTCTATTGTGGGCAAAGGATTGCTAAATGCAGCTAGGGCAAAAGCTCCCTTTATGCCTACACGGGTTAAAAACTTTTTCATGAAACTACCCCTTGCAAACACCCTTAATTTAGAATACACTTTATCATTCACTAGCTTACCCATGGCTTTTTCAAATCCGGCTAAGGCAGCTCCTTTTCCTAATTTTTCGACCCCCATTCTAACCCCCTTAACAACCCCCTTGACCACAGCGGCTTGCTCCATTGTTTCAGTCAATTCATTTATTTCATTGGCAATGTGATGACTACCAATGAAATCAGTCGCATTTGCTATGTCTTCTGAAACCCCTTCTTCTGCTAAATAGCCTCCTAATTTTTCGGCTCCTTTTTCAATGGCCTTACCAGCTATCTTCTTTAAAGGAGCGGGCGCAATGGCCTCCACCCCCTTTTTAGCCATTTTACCTAGCTTTTCACCCAAAAATTCACCCGCTTCTCTAGTTGCATTTCCAGCCGCCTCATCAACCGTCTTGCGACCCTCTTGATATCGACCTTGCATGGATGACTCCACCTGATCAACCGCCCGATCTCCCTTACCTATGACAAAATTTGCCCGCCCAATCGCAGACGCAATAGGATTACCGGTGTCAATTTCCACCCGTTCCACCTCTTTATTTTTACGCAGGTCTCTCTTTTCAAACTCCTCCGACCGTTGATTTCCCTCAGGTCTAGACACGCTATGGGGATTAAATAAATCCCTTCATTATACCACAAATTACTACAAAATGCATAATTAATCAAAAAAACCTTAAAATAGCGAACTCCGGGGTCAAAAGACCCCGAAGCCACTTCACGAAGGGGCAGCCCTAAGAACAGTCTTCGCTGCAGAGCTTCTCAAGGCAGTCTACGAGAGACCCTTGATAGCCGCACTCTACCTGGCAACCTTCGGGATCGTTTTTTTCGTCGACACAGCCCAGCCAGCAGTCACAGGTGTCATCCTCTTGGCAATCGGGGATCATCTCACAACACCCATTAGCCAGACATGTCTGACAAGAGTTCACAGGCTGAATACCGCAGACATCTCCCGTGGTTTCTGGGACGACATCGCCTGAGGTGCCCGTGCCCGAGATACCAGTCGTGGCTGCGCCCGAAGTGCCACCACCCGAATCGCTCGCCGAACCATATGGGCCTGTGGTAGTCTCCAGCACCCCTGAGTCACCATCCGTTCCAGCGTCATCTGAGTCTTCAGACCCATCGCTCCCAGTACTGGAACTAGAGCTATCACCTGCCCCCTCCTTATCCTCAATTGAGTGAGGGATGGGGCCAGGGTCTGAAAAACAGCCAGCCAAGGCCATTGCCGCTAACGATACGCTTGCAATTACACTTCTTACACTCATCACACACTCCTTGCTCAAAAGTACTTGTTTGGACATTCATACGTAAGAAGACAATCTCGCACCTTAAATGAGATCATTTTCTTACGTATGAATTGCTTCGTGAAGGTTTTAAAAGATCAGGCACAAAAGCCTATTTTCTCACTTTACGGAGGGCAAAGGAGGGCTTTATGATGCTAAACTCTTTTAATTATTAAATTTTTTAAAAAAATTGTCAAGCTAGAGCATTAAATTAACTACACTTCACAAAAATGAAATTATAAATTCCCTAGTTGATCTTGCATTTTTTTCACCTTTTCTTCAGCCTCTTTCAACTTCTCTTGCTCCCCTTTTACAACGTCTGATGGAGCATTTTGGACAAAATTTGCATTGGATAATTTTCCACTGATTCCAGCAATGTATTTGGCTAGGTTGGCAATCTCTTTTTCGAGGCGTTCTTTTTCTTTATCTGTATCGACCAAGCCTTCTAGGGGGATGTAAATTTCCACCCCACTGACAAGATCTGCAGCGGCACCTGCTATTTTTTCACCTGATTTTAGCAAGTTCAAATCACTGATTCGGGCCAATCTAATGATGTCATCTTGATTTATTTTGAGCAATTCTAACGACACACCTCCATAAATGGTGACAGGAATTTTTTGGGCCGCTTCAATTTGATTTTCAGCCCGCATGCTTCGAATGGCTGCGATGATTCCAATGGTTAGTTCGACAGCTGATGGGTCAAATTTTCCTTGGATAGGAGTGGGGTAATTGGCTTGAATTAACATTCCCTCGGCTCCTAGCAACTGACTCCAAATCTGCTCGGTCACAAATGGCATAATCGGGTGGAGCAGAACAAGGATATTTTTTAGGCAGTGGTGGAGCACGGCTAAATTTTGCTTATCGCCCTTTGAAAGTTCCAAGTACCAATCACAGAAATCATTCCATACAAAATCATAAAGTAGCTGACCGGCTTCTCCAATTTTATAGTCCATCAAACTGTTGTCAGTTTCGACAACAACTTTATTTAGTTTATTCAGAACCCATTGATCCGCATCAGAAAGCTCATCTAAATTCAATTCAGAGGCCTGTGTGATGTTTTTTTCTTCAAAAATACCCAAGACAAAACGGCTAGCATTCCACAATTTATTCGTGAAGTTGCGGTACCCTTTGATTTTTTCATCATAAAGCCGTGTGTCGTTGCCTGGACCATTGCCCACCACCATACTCATGCGCAGGGCATCGGCGCCATATTGCTCAATCACCTCGAGCGGGTCGATGCAGGTTTCGGGCTTGGATTTACTCATCTTGCTGCCATCCCGCGTGCGAATGAGGCCGTGTAAATAGACCGTTTCAAAGGGGATTTTACCCGTCATGTAGGTGGTGACCAGAATCATACGGGCAATCCAGAAAAACAGAATGTCATAGCCAGTTTCGAGCACTTGAGTCGGGTGGAATTTTTGATAATCGGGGCTCATTTTGAAAATCTCTTCTAAGCTAAGAGAGGGATCTGTCGCTTTTTCAGGATCAAGCAAGGTACTCCAGGTCCAGGTGGCGGAGCTAAACCACGTGTCGAGCGTGTCCTCGTCCTGACTCCACCCCTCCTCTTCAGGAGCCCCACTGCCCACATAAATTTCTTCATTTTTGTACCATACCGGAATACGATGACCCCACCAGATTTGACGAGAAACACACCAGTCTTGGAGATTTTCTACCCAATGAAAATAGGTTTTTTTAAAGCGTTCGGGAAGGATTTCAATCTCATCAGTCTTGACCACCTCGAGCATGACCTCTTTCAAGCTCATTTTTTGCCCCTTCCAATCGACTACTTTTTTGTTCACATCCACAAACCACTGAAGTTTTGGCAGCGGTTCAACAGCTTTTTTACTGCGATACGAGATGGCCATCTGTTGCATGTATTTCTTTTCCTCTTTTAGTCGGCCTGACTGGCGTAATTCTTCCACAAATTTCTCTCTAGCTTTGAATACCGATAACCCTTCGTAGCCCTTTATATTGGCGGTGATCTTGCCCTGCTCATCAATCACATGAATCGGTTCAGCCGTGATTTCGCTTCGGTGACGGAGCCACATGTCGTAATCGATTTTACTGTGAAACGGGGTCACTCCAAGCACTCCTGATCCAAATTCAGCGTCCACTTCATGGTCGGCAATCACGGTGACGGTAATGGCTTGACCGCTGGGCCAAGTCACTTCAAAATCCTTTCCGATGAGGTGCTTGTAGCGCTCATCGTCAGGATTGACGGCTAAAGCAGCATCCCCCAACTTGGTTTCAGGGCGGCTGGTACTGACTAAAATGGGCTTGGTTCCGGTTTGTTCAGCGCTCAGGTATTCAAAAGTGTACAAAGTTCCCTCGCGCTCCACATGGTCCACTTCATCGTCGGCAAGCGTCGTTTGAAGGGCCACATCCCAATTGATCACGCGCTCTCCTCGGTAAATGAGGCCATCCTCGTACATTTTTTTAAAGGTCTCGTTCACACAACGGTTCAGGGCGGGGTCCATGGTGTAGGCTTCTCGACTCCAATCACAGCTGGTTCCCATTTTTCGCACTTGGCTGCGGATGGTGTTTTGACTCCCCTCCACAAAATGAGCGATTTTTTCAACTAATTTTTTACGCCCCAGGCTGCGTGGATTTGGAATCCCCTCCTCTTCTTTCACTTTTTTGATGACGACACTTTCGGTGGCAATGGCGGCATGGTCGGTTCCAGGTAAATACAAGGCTTCATACCCCTTCATCCGTCGGTGGCGAATGATGATGTCCTCGAGAGCTAGCATCACCGCATGGCCCAAATGGAGGGTTCCCGTGGCATTGGGGGGTGGCATGGCAATGGTGAAGCCAGGTTTTTCAGAGTTTGCCTCCGCCTTAAATGCCCCAGATTCCTCCCATTTTTTATAGATGGCATCTTCGTATTTTTGGGCGTCGTATTGTTTGTCGAGCATCTTAATCAATTAAAAAACGCTAAAATTCTAGCACATTAAGTAGTAATTGATCTAGTTTTATACTTAATTTTTTCACTATTTTAGCCCTCATGAAATTCACTCTTTAAACCGAACATCAACATATTGCATGTCGGTAATGATGCGGACTGTATTTTCATCAACTAACTCAATATTTTCAATTTTCTTATTGGAAAAAGGAAGCTTAATCAATTCTTCATCCCTATCATCCTCAAGCGCTTCTCCATTGAAGGTAAGATAGTTCTTTTTCATCAAAAATGAATGATCATCTGAACCATATTTAATGAATAAGACCTCATTTTCAGGTGTTATTTCCATTTCTTCGTCACACTCAAGGGCAATAGCCGAGTAGGCCTCACTCCAAACCATCCCTGCACATTCTAGTGATGCTTTTGTAGTGAAAAAGAAGGCATTTTCGAGTCCCACGCGCTTTAAAACCATTGAATCACTCCTGTCCATATCACCACCGGGAGTGGCTCTAAATAAATCATAATCCAATACCTCATTCAATGTCCCCCCTTCAGATTCACTCGTATAAAAAATCAGTTTATCCTCCTCTTTTCCTAAAAATGCAAACCAGCTCTCGTCTGACGATAGGCTAAAGTCAATGATTTCATTTTGATACTCAAACGTGTCAACAACTTCTTCATTTTTATCATCAATATCCTTTTTCTTAAGCGCAACGACATCGCCTGATTTTTCCAAAAAATAAAGATGATCACCCGACTTGCTTATGTCAGAAAGGGATGAAAGTTCTTTTTTCACAAATTCTGATTCTTCAATGACGTACGGAGAAAACACATTGGGTTCTGGACTGACCTCTTTATCTAACCTTTCACATCCCACAAGGGAGAATGATAGAATTAGTAAAGGTATTATAATTTTTGCCCTCATATTTTTTTACATTAAAATTTTAGCAGCAGGGTTATTTTAAACTAAATATCTAAAAATCTAAAACTATTGTGCTAAAATGAAACAGTGAGATTTGTAATTTAAAAATCATGCCCAACTATAATTTTAAATGCTTGGACTGTAGCCACCAATTTCAAAAACTCCTCCCTGTCGGCCATGAGGAACAAAAATGTTTGGAATGTGGCCATCCGTCTCAAAAAGTCCTAGAGGCTCCTGGAGTTCAGTTTAAGGGTGGCGGGTTTTATATTACGGATTCGAAGAGGAGCTCGTCGGAGTCTAGCTCTGGATCCAAAGCTGATACTGCTGATTAATTTTTATCTTGTAAGTGTTTCACTGGCACCTTTGTAAGTGAATTTAGCTTCTTAAGATTATACTTGCTACTTATACTCCTTCGCATAAATAACTTTGAATTCTGTAGTATACACCAAAGCCTTTATAGCCACTACCTAAAGTTAAAAACATTATTTAGGCTCTGGCGCATTATACCCGCCTTCCAAAGTTTTATACGGCGGACAGGCGAAATTATAAAGGAAAAGGTGTATACAAGCGACACACTCACCCACCTCTCCAATGAGCAAAAATACCACAAACCTCATCTGTTTCGATCTCGATGGCATCCTCATCTCATCCATGGTGATTGCCAATCAACTTTTTTATGACACGGTTGAAGCGGTTTTGAATCTGCCAACGGAGCATTATCGGGGGCAAAAAGAGCTCATGGCCTTGAGTGCTGAGGATCGAATCGCCACCCTCTGGCCTGATGCGCAGCTGACTCAGGTTCAAATAAATGAAGTGCTTGAAACTTATCGAAAGCAAAAAATGAGCGCGGGAATCCCTCTTCTACCTCATGCAAAAGAAGCAGTTGCCTTGATGGCGGAGCACTTTGAATTCATGGCCTGTGTGTCGAACAATCCCAATGCCATCATCGAAGAAACCTTAGCCGAAGCGGGTTTACTTCATTATTTCTCAAAATTGAGTGGGATCGACCACCTTCAGTTTTCCAAGCCTCACCCTGAAATCTATAGCTCAACCGTTGATTATTTTGGGCTATTCCCTAAAAATTGTCTCACTTTTGAGGATTCTACGGCAGGAATTTCGTCAGCCAAAGGAGCGGGCATGAAGGTGATTGGGGTGACCACCGAGCTCGAATCGGAGCAAGACCTTGAAAAAGCAGGGGCGGATCTGGTTTTAGATGGCCTCTCTGGGTTAAACATGCAACTTGTAAAAAATTTACTGGACTAAAGCTCAGCCAATTCCGCTAGAACATCGTCTTCCATTCTTCTTTCTTCTGCCTCATGATGGGCTTCAGCCTCTTCTCGTACGCGTTTTTTTTCAAGGTAGGCGGCCTCGTCGAAGGCGCTGGCTGCTTTTTTTGCTTCATTTTCTACCTGCCTTGAATAAGCCGCTGACGCTTCGGCTAGCTGTTTTTTTTCGTTGTCCAAAATCCCCCGAAGGTTTTTCACCTGATCTTCCGACATGATGGGGAGCACATCCACCCAATACTGACGCTCCTCGTTGTTCATACTTTTACTCGCCTTGATGAGCTCGACTAACTCTGGAAACTTCTCCTGAACCTCAGGGGTAATGGTGAGTTCTTGAACCTGATTCGTACCGGTCTGCCCTTGATTTTGAGCCTGGATGGCTGTCATTGCACTGGCCATTTATTTTTTAGGTTCGGGGATATCATAACATTTTAGCATGATTAGCCTGAAAAATCAAATTTAAGCGAACTGATCTACTAGTTCATCCTGTTGTCGCTCGTTTTCTGAAAGCTGCATGGTCTTGTTATTTTCATCTGGAATGTAAATGGAAGGGTTTGAATTTTTATTCCAAGCATCATTGTCGATTAGATTGCCCAATTTTGCATGAGAGGTGGGGTTTTGTGGGTCGAACATCGATTGAAAAAAATCTTCTCCATATTTTGACTCATTCTCTGAGTATCCCACTTGACCATACTCTGATTCACCAGCAAAAATAGGTTTGGACACACGCTTTGCATCGCACAATTCATAAAAATGGCGTATGAATGTTGCATTGAAGCAACTCGCAAGGATGAAAATATCTTTTTCATGAGGATTCGATGACTTGGGTCGATCTTGATAAGCTTCGAATAGTTCTTCGACTGTAATTTTCATTACATCACTCCACTCCCCCTCCTTTCCTTCTGGAGCATCGGAAAGAAACAAACCTTCGGGAGACCCATGGCCATCAAATACAAAAGTAAATGGGGGCTTTGTGGTTTTAATTTTATTCAAAATTTCCTGCTTTTTTTGCTTGAGGCTTTCAATGGTTTCTTCCGCTCGGATAACTTTGCTCAACTTACCTCCATCGGCTTCTATGCGATCTGTAAATAACTTTTTTCCAAACCGATTTAAATCCCCATTCTTATCACTTTTCTTTTGCTCATTATGAGCAACAAAAACGACATTCCGATCTTTAAAAATGGGCACGTCTCGATACCGCCTTCGCACTTCAATGAGTCGCTTGACCTCAGCTTTAACATTTTCCTTATCCACACCCCTCCCTTGAAAAAAGAGATTGCGGGCAACGATGGCTTGAGCGTTGGCAAGATAGGATTCATAAGGGAAGGCTTCGATGCTTTTTTTCATTCCCTTTTTACCACTCCAAATACGAATATTATTCAATCGTGCAGACATTCTATCGCTTGATTCCATGGCTAAATCCTTAACCCACTCTTGTTGTACTTTGCCAAGATGTCTTAGGGCGGGATCTTCCATCACCTTTCGAAGTAAATCTTCTGGAACCTCCTTAATATAATTCTCTTCCATTAATTTTACCACTCTAGTGATCTCAATTTTTTTGTCTGGACCTTCTTTCAATTCCCATTCAAAAAAATCAATACTATCTTTTTCGAGGTACCCCTCTTTTATCAGCTCATTAATTCTTTTAAGAATTTTTTCTTTTGAAAATGGAGGTGATGAAACCAATTCTATGGATTCATTAAAGTAGCTTCTTCGCTCTTTTTCATCTTTTTTTAGGCTTTCAATTTCCCTCTTGATTAGCTTCCTAAATGGCTTCTCTTGTCTTTCTTTTTTAACTACCTCTCTTAGCAAAGCTCTTTTAAAGGACCCCTCATCAAGGTCTTTTGCCTCTTCCTTAATATCAAAAGATCGCTTTTTTTTCACCATTCGTTCCAAAATCTCCTTCGCCCAAGGCAAATCTTTAATCCCCTCCCATGCGTGCGCAATATTTTTATAACTACCACTTTCTTCAAACTTCAGCATTTGCCTCTTACACCACACGCTATCTCGGTATTTTTTAATATTCAATGGCTCTAAATGAGGGGGTGCTGACCCGATATATAAACTCATTTTCTCATCTAAAGATAACTTATCATTGAATTGAGCATTATAAATCACCTCGCCAATTTCGTCAGGGGTCATACTACGCCATACCTCTTTCCAAAACTCATCACCTCCCTCTTTTGTTACGTTTAAATACAATTTCCATGCCTTATCAAAGCCCATCCCAGGCCCTTTCCTTTTTTCTTCCAATTCGTTGGCTAAATTGAGATACTGAATTCTCAAAAACTCTGGTAAATAAGCAACATTACTCCTCAGCTCATCTGGTAACATTTGTTTTGCCCCTGTATCAATCGCCTCCAAGCCCCACGGTTGACTTTTTATTTGATCTGCATGCTTAAAAAAAGTTTCAGGGCCAAATTCACCCATTAATAGATCAATTAATTGCCTTATCCTAGAACTTTTTCCAAATTTTTCAGCATGCAAAAAAATAGATTCATCCATCGCCTCATTTGCTATTAGAATCCAAAGCGACTCATCAACTTGATCAGGTGCAATTTGTGGAACTAAATTTTCCCAGAAAAATTCTAAATCAATCTCTCCTTTTAAAATTTTCTTATTCATATCCCTCCAATCCCTAAATGCCAGCCTATTCCCTAGAATATAATCTTTTAAATCTTCTGGACCTCTGATCATGAATAAACGATAAAGCCCTGATTTTGGCAGCTTATGGCTCACTTTATTGTAAATATCCTTCCACTCCTCATGAGTGATTTCTCCATCCGCAATTTTTTCTCGAATCTCTTTTTTTAACCTACCCCTTAATCTATCCAACTTTTTAATTGTTCGTTCGTCATATTCGTTCCCTTTTGCAAATTCAGGCACATTGTTTTTATTCATCAACTGATCCACCCGACGCTCAATGGAAATTGGTAATTCTTTCGACATCTTTAAATTTGCTTTAATACTTGCTCCAACACCTCCAAATCCTCACCATCACGCCCCTGACTTCGTTTTTCACTCAACTTTTCAACCTCGCGATTGACTAATTTAAGGAGCTTAATCTCTTGTTTGGCGGCCTCTATTTTTTCTTCATTGGTGAGCATGATGGATGACAGGGCTGTTCAACCCTAAAAAAATAAGCTAGAGTATTGACAAATAAACAAAAAAACAATGCTCCTAACGACACTCCAAGCTATTGCTGACCATAGAAGAGCTCAGGGAAGAATGTATGATTTACCTCATATCCTTCTGCTGAGTATTTTAGCAATGCTATCTCAGGCTGATTCTTATAGAAAAATAGCTCTTTTCATCAAAATTCACTTTCCCACACTCAGGGATGAATTTGGACTTAAGTGGAAGAAGCCTCCTGGCTACACCACCATTAGGAATGTTATTCAGGGAACAAATTCAGATGAACTGGAGAAGGCCTTTAGAAGTTACAGTAAAGCCTTACTTGAATCGGTTCGCTCATTGGATACTTCTCCTGAAGAAAGACCTCTTATTCTTGCCTGTGATGGAAAGACGCTTAGAGGAAGCTTTGACCATTTTCAGGACAAAAAAGCCATTCAAGTCTTGAGTGTATTTGCCACTGATGAGCAGATCATTTTAGCTCATGAAGACATTGAAGATAAAAAAACCAATGAGATTCCTAGGATGCAGAAGATGATCAAAGCGTTGGGATTGGAAAACTGCCTGTTTACTGCAGATGCAATGAATTGCCAAAAAAAACGCTAGAAATTGCCCTTAAAACAAGAAATCATCTTTTGGCTCAGGTAAAAGCCAATCAAGGCTATCTCCTTTTTGATTGTGAGAAGCAGGCAAAAAATAAAGCAGATGATATTTTTATTGAATCTACAAAGAGACAAAGGAATCGGAAGGAGAAAAGAACGGTCAAAACCTTTCATGAACCTAGCTTCATCTACAAGGAAAAGTGGAACCCTCTTATTAAGATGGTGACACAGGTTCATCGTGAATTTAAGGTTTTTGACACCAAAACAAAACGCTGGAAGGAGAGCCGGGAACTTTCCTATTACATCTGTACTCAGCTTCTCCCGGCAGAGCAGGTGGCAGAGGCTATTCGTGGGCATTGGGGAATCGAGAACAGGAATCACTATGTTAGGGATACAGCTATGAATGAAGATCACTCCAGAATCAGAAAAAATCCTCAAATCATGGCCAAGCTCAGAAGCATTACCCTAAACATCATGAGAGCCACCAAATGTACCAATATAAAAGGACAACTCTATTGTAATGCCCTTGATTTAAGGCAAACACTCAAAAAATATAGGTGTTTTCTGTTTTAGGGTTGAACAGCCCTGGGGTGGATGATTAATCCTTATATTTTACCACAAAATCACTCAAAAATAAAGGCTACCCTGATTTTTTAACCAAATTGAAGGTATTTTGCAAAAATTGTAGGTCTTTATTGATGCGCTTGAGGGCACTGGCGGAATGCTCTACTTCGTGTAGGGATTTTTGAAGATGGCTTGCCTCGGATTCAAGGTTGTTTTGAATGAAGCATAAAATAGTGGCTAGAGTGGCAAAATAATCGTGCGATTCTGCATGAAATTCAATCCGCTCCTGTCTTTTTGAAATTTTTTTGGACATGATGATGGAGGTTAAAAATTGAGAACCAAAGCCGACCAGGGGCAACAACTGGTCGGCAAAGCTTTACTCTATTGTATATAGAGAATAATGAAAAGGCAAGACCCACTCCTGAATTCATCTTGTATCAGTCAATTAAGGATGTCATAATTATCATTGTCGTCCATCCATTGAAAATTGAATTCATGGAAAAGAATAGCATCATCTCAGGCCACCTAAAACGGCTTCGCAAAGAAGCTGGAATGACACTTAGACAACTTTCTGAGAAGGTGGAATACGGCACGGGGAATTTATCCTCTTACGAAAATGGAAAGATTGGAGCCACCGACTCCACCTATCTTAGAATTTTGATCAAGGGTTTTGATTTTTCTGAAGACAAGGCCAAAATTGAATTGGCTCGTTGGCGCAAGGAAGAGCTTGAAGAAACCTATCACCTAGAACTAGCCCAGCCCGTCGTAGCATTTAATGAGGGGAAGAAGAAATCACCCCAAAAATTGAAAGCTTTTTTAGAAGGGCAGGGGTTTGATGTGGAGGCAATTGAGAAGATTGTGACTGAAGCGGAAAAATATCGCTAACCACCAATTTGACAATGGCCCATTGACCACGATTTTAGTTGGATTCTGATGAATTTTTTACCTTCTTATTGATCATTGGAGGATTGGGGTATTTGGTAATTATTCTACATTTTAGTTGAAAAATAGGTAAAAATAAGTTAAAATTCCCCTCCTTGCCTCACCCGATTTATGATTTAAATTTTGGGTGATGGCTTTAGCATTGGTTCAATCAAAAAAAGAAGAGGACAATAAAAAACCCCGCGAAAAAATCCAACGTTTTGGAGTAGAAAGCCTTAATGATGCTGAGTTGCTTTCGGCTTTTTTAGGGACGGGCTATAAAACCATGAACGTGGAGCAGCTTTCTAAACACTTGCTTTCAGAATTTGGAACCCGGGGACTCCTTCAATTTAAAACCTTGGGGGATTTTCAGGAGGCGACGGGATTGCCTTTTGTAAAATCTTGCCAACTTTTGGCTATTTCGGAGTATTTTCGCCGATTGCAACAACGCGATGACACCTGTCTCAAGTCGTCGGAGCAGTTTTATGAGTACATTAAAGATGATTTTAAACGGAGTCGTTTTGAGCAACTGCGGGTGACTTGCGTGGATTCACAACGTCGGGTGCTTTTTACAGGGCTCATTGCCCAGGGCTCATCCAATAAGCTTTCGGTGACTTTGGGGTCGATTTTACACCACCCCATTCGACTGAATGCGCATGCATTTTATTTGGCCCATAACCACCCTGAGGGAGATTTAAAACCTTCAAAGGAGGATGTTCATTTTAGCCTGGAGATCAAAAAAGCCTCAAAGACCTTTGGGGTGGCATTTGAAGATCATTTGATTGTGGGGGCTGAGGGTTTTTTTAGTTTTTCGTTGGAGGGGGTGATATGAGAGAATATCGAAACAGCCAAAAACGGTTTTACAATGAAGGGTATACCTATTTTGTGACGGGCGTGACCAAAAATAGACATCCGTATTTTAAGGAGGAATTGTTTTGCGAAGTTTTTTGGGAGAATTTGAAGCTGTGTTCTAAGTTGAAGGATTTTATTTTGCATGGATGGTTTTTGGGGCTTGATCATTTTCATTTATTGGTGACGTCAATGGGAGATTTTAATATTTCTCAAATAATGCATAACTTAAAATTGAATGTTTCTCGGGATATCAATCGAATCATGAGTCACCCACCCGTGATAATTGAAGGCGAGGTAACGTTACCTCGCCTTCAATTATCACGCCTTCAATGGATATATCGTAATCGACCCAATTTTTTTAAACAACGATCCCAATTCCACCAAAAACATCCAAACCCTATTCTTCCATTCCCAAAATTCCAATGGCAAAAATCTTTCCATGATCACGTCATCCGGAATGAGAAAGATTTTGAAACCCATATGAGATACATCGAATACAATCTCATCAAACACGAGATGCCGGAAAAATGGAAATGGTGGGGGTTCGGAGACTTGATATAATAATTAAGAGCTGTTTTGTACTCAGTGGAATCCTGCCCAGATGAAAATAAAGCGTCTATTGAAAAGATTTTAGGCAAAACATTAGTCAGTGTTGACATAAAATAACTATTCAGATATCATGTGGGCATGAAACACACATACCAAAAATTTCTCACCGATACTCAGTTCAAAGAGATCAAGCATTTTTTTCCTAAGCCAAGAAAGCCAAGAAAGATTCCACTAAGACAATGTTTAGAAGGTATTTTTTATGTTCTGAGTGAAGGGTGTAGATGGAGAAACATCCCCTATGAATACAGGGTGGATAAATCAGATTGGAATACGATCTATATGAACTTCAAACGCTGGAGTGAGAGTGGGGTGTGGCATAAAATACTCAGTCACCTTCAACACAAGCACATTGCCGAAAGCAGAATTATTTTTTTTGGACAGTACGAGCGTTAAAACTCATGTCTCAGCAGGAGGAGCCAGAAGGTCTGAAGGTGATCAGGGAATTGGCAAGAGCAAAGGGGGAACCACCAGTAAAATTCATATGATCTGCGCTGGGCCAGATGAGGGGCTGGAGTTTTCTATTACAGGAGGGGAAGTGTCTGACATCAAAGCAGGACTTGAGCTCATTGAAAGTACTGAATTTACAGAGACTCGGAAATGGCTCGCTATGGATAGAGGTTACTCTGCTTATGTGACCTTGGAGCTTTGTGATAAGAAAGGTTTGATTGCTGTTGTTCCACCAAAAAAGAACTTCAAAAGCCCATGGGAATACCACAGGTGGATCTATGCCTATCGTAATGAAATTGAAAGACTATTTGGACGCATAAAAAACTACAGAAGAGTGGCCATGCGCTTTGATAAGCTTGCCCGACGTTATGCTGCATTTGTTTCGCTTTCTTTGATTCTTAGGTTCTTAAAAGTTTATGTCAACACTGCCTAAAGAAATGAATTCAAATCAACCTCAGACAACCTAGCTTCACCCCCTTGAATTCCTTCAAATAGAAGCCGGCCATCATCATAAAGCTCAAAAACATGAGCAGGAATCATGCAGCAGGTTTGGGTTCGAATTGCTTCAAAGTTTTCTGACACACTTTGGCCATTGAACCAGATGAAAGTATCGTCGTCTTTTTTAGCAACAAAGCCAATTTTTTCTTTATAGATGAATAATTCCTTGCTCGAATCCATATTGAATTTCTCGTTCATGAACTCCCCTTGATAATAAAGATTCATGACCATTTTTTCATCTTTTTTGGCTGAGTATTCAAAGGTTAGCGCTCCATCAATCAAACCAAGATTCCAAATAGGACCACTTGTTCCAAAGTAAATTGGCACTGACACAATGAGTTCATCATTTTTATAGAAGTCAAAATGATCCTCCTGCCAAAATGAGAGGAATAAATTCCCCTCTTCATCATAAAAAGAGTCTTCTGGTATACCCTCTGCACCCTCAGGCAACTCTAGATTGAGCACCTTGCATTGAGTCTTATTGGTATTGCATTCTACCACTGGATCCACCCAATCAATCTTATCGAAACTTATATTAGGGATAGGATTAGGATGGAGTTTAAAATAGGCAATAGCTGGCCCCGTGATCACACGTTGATCCTCTGAAAGCCCTGCTTCTATCAGCTGTTCTTTAAGATCCAAGGGGCTAACATTAGACACAGGTGCTGCTCCCATTTTTTCTGTAGATCCGAGCTTTATTTCAACACCAAATTCTCTGAATAACTCACCGGTGTAGCCGTAGGCATTGGTTTCTTCAGCTAACTGAGCAAAAATAGCATGAATACTATTATTTTGCGCATTGGGGTAATTTTTACGATAATCAGCGTATTCTTCTGATTCAACTGAAGCCATAGCGATAGGGAAAATCCAGCTGTGACTCTCGTCGTACATCATGGGCCACTGAATAGAGGAAAGACTACCGATTTCAAATTTTTCAAAAAGAGTTTCGAGCTGTTTGTGCTGAATAGATCGAATTTCAGAATGCGACAATTGAGCACTCTCGCATGTTATAGGCTGTGCTTTTACATACTTAGTGTCATTCGATGAAGAATCATTGATTTCAATAGTGGCAGAGCAATCGTTGTAAGTGGCCTTTATAACAAAATCTGCTTCAGAAGAATCACTTAGGAATTCAACATTGACCACCTCCATCTTTGGCTCATCCAAGGCAACTGTGGAACAAGCCGAAAGCAGAAGGAGTGCACCGAAAAGGAGGGGGATTTTTAATTTTTGAAGCATGATTTTTGAATTATTTTTTAGTAAAAACAGACAATTAAAGTGTACTAGTAATTGGCGTTTAATTTTTTAAATGGGGCGAGTTATGGGTCTCGAACCCACGACCTTCTGGACCACAACCAGACGCTCTAACCAACTGAGCTAAACCCGCCATATTTTGTTTGCTTGAAAATTCTAGCGATTCTTTTTAAAAATAGCAAGTGCAATCAAGGCTTAAATAATGAGCTAGATTGTGCTAAAATCATCTCGCTATTTTGGAATTTAAAACTAAAAATTTAAAATTGAAACTACTCGTCACCGGTGGGGCTGGATTCATTGGCTCTCACTTCATACGTCACATGCTCAGCAGTTATCCTGACTATCAGATCATCAATCTGGACAAGCTGACATACGCCGGGAATTTAGACAATTGCAACGATTACGCCACCCACTCAAATTATCGTTTTGTAGAGGGTGACATTGCCGATCGTAAACGGGTGAACGAATTGGCCAAAGACGTGGATGCCATCATTAATTTTGCCGCCGAAACCCATGTTGACAACAGCATCAAGGACTCTGCTCAATTCATCCAAACCAACGTGATGGGAACCCAAGTGCTTTTGGAAGCGGCTAAAAAATATGGCCATCAACATTACGTGCAAGTGTCCACCGACGAAGTGTATGGCGATTTAGCCGAAGGTCATTTTACAGAAGCATCCCCCCTCAAACCCAGTTCGCCTTATAGTGCGAGTAAAGCCGCGGGAGACATGCTGTGCTTGGCCTACCATCGCACGCACGGGATGCCGATTGTGATCACCCGTTGCTCCAATAACTATGGCACCCATCAGTTTCCAGAAAAACTCATTCCCTACTTCATTCAGACCCTAATTAAAGGTGAAAACGTGCCTGTTTATGGGGATGGCTCAAACATAAGAGACTGGCTCCACGTGAGTGACCATGCGCAAGCGATTGATGCAGCCCTTCATCACGGAAAAATGGGAGAGGTTTATAATGTGGGGGCTAACGAGGAGCATACGAATTTAGAAATCACCAAACGGCTATTAGAATTGATGGAACTGCCTGAAGATCGCATTGAATTTGTGACCGACCGCCCAGGCCACGACATTCGTTATGCCATTGATTCAAGTAAAATCCAGACAGAATTGGGATGGAAACCCCGCATTGAGTTTGAGCAAGGCTTTGAAGAGATGGTAGAATGGTATAGTAATAGCTGCTAGCTGTTAGACCGCTTCGCTTTTAGCTGTTAGACAGTCTGATAGCCAAAAGGAGTTGTAAACGACGAGCTAAAAGCTAATAGCTAAAAATTTTATTTTTAAGAAAAATTTCCATGTGCGGAATCTTTGGCTACATCGGACCTCGAAAAAATAGTGTGGAATTGACCGTTAAAGGCCTACAAAAACTAGAATACCGTGGGTATGACTCCTGGGGGATTGCCACCGATATGGGGGGTGAGTTGAAAGTTGAAAAAAAAGTAGGCAAGATTTCGGAGGCAAAAACAGATGATTTTTCTGACTCAAGCTCTCAACTTTCCATTGGACACACGCGTTGGGCAACCCATGGTGGCGTGACAGATTTGAATGCCCATCCACACCTTTCAGCCGATGGAACCGTGGCAGTCGTGCACAATGGAATCATTGAAAATTATCAGGAAATTAAAGAAGAACTGGGTCGAGACATTTTTATTTCGGATACGGACACCGAAGTGATTCCTAATTTAATAGCCAAATACCGCCATGAGGGGTTGGACTTTAAAGAAGCCGTGCGAGCGACTACCAAGCGCCTGCAGGGAAGATACGCCATTGTCGCCATCAACGTGAACGAGCACCAAATGATTGCCGCCAGACGTGGCTCTCCTTTGATTCTTGGCGTGGGGGAGGGAGAGTATTTTTTAGCCTCTGACATTCCTGCCTTTTTGGAATACACTCAGAATGTGAATTATTTGGATGATGATGAGATGGTGATTTTAAATGATCGAGTTGAATTTTTTAACATCGATACTGGTCAACCGGTTCAAAAGCGTCTGGTAAACATCAATTGGAAGGCTGAAGCAGCGACCAAAGGTGAATATGACCATTTCATGCTCAAGGAAATCATGGAGCAAAAAGACACCATTCACCGCGCCATCAATCAAGATTTAGAGGAGATCATGCACATCGCTCAAACCATTAAAAATGCCAAAGGGACCTTTTTGTCTGGCTGTGGAACGGCTGGAAAAGTGTGTATGGCTGCGGAATATTTTTTCTCGATCATTGCCGAGCGTCATGTCAACTTTTCCCCTGCGTCAGAGTTTCCGATCTATCATCACTTTTTAAAGCCGGAGAGCCTGCTGATTGTCGTGTCTCAAAGCGGCGAAACTGCGGATGTTTTGGAGGCTATGGAAGCGGCGAAAAAGAAGGGGTCGAAGGTGCTTTCGATGGTCAATGTCGAGGGATCGACGATTGCGCGGCAGTCGGACTATTCTCTACAAATCAAAGCCGGGCCTGAAAAAGCAGTGGCCTCGACCAAAGCAGCCACCAGTCAGTTGGCCTTGTTTTTGCTGATTGCCACCGCCATGAAGGGCGAATTGCAAGAGGGACGGCGTTTGCTTGCCGATGTAGCCAGTCAAATCAACGACATGCTCAATCCCCGCTTTTTGGATTATATTAAAGAGGTGGCTGAGGCCATTAAAGATCAAGAAAATGCCTATATCATTGGAAAGGCTCAAAACTACCCCATTGCTCTGGAAGCGGCGATTAAGATTCAAGAGGTTTCCTACATTCACGCCGAAGGTTTTGCTGCTGGAGAATTGAAGCACGGACCCATTGCTCTGATTGAAGAAGGGACCCCTTGCATCAGCCTGATTGCAAATGACGAAGTGAAGGGGGACATCATCAACAATACCATTGAACTCAAAGCACGTGGCGCTCATATCATTGGCATCAGCCCCGAAAAACATGAGGTGTTTGACGAATGGATCAAGGTGCCTGATGTGGGAGTGGCGTCTCCCCTGGTGAATGTAATTCCTGTACAACTTTTGGCTTATTATTTGGGAGTGCTTCGAGGAGTGGATCCGGATATGCCACGGAATTTGGCAAAGAGCGTGACGGTGAAATAAAGAAGATAAAGTGGTGTCACTCTGAGCTAAAATACAATAAAAGGCTAGCTTTTTGGACTACTTCTATTTGACATATTTAAATTTTTTTAAAGTTAAATTCTCTACCAATAAGCCATTTTCATTCATTTTCCCTTGATTTACTATAATTATTTAGTATATAATTATAGTATAATTTTGTAGTTTAATTATGAATACATCATTCGTACCCACACCGCGCAATCAAACCTTTCTCATTCATCAGATACAAAAGGGGGGTGTAAACAAAACAAAAGTGATCAATAAAGCGCTCGACCTTTATCGAAAATACACGCTAGCCGCCGATTTAAAAGCGTCATTTTCTGCCCAAACCGACGAAGACGTTGCTGAAGCCATGTCAGATTTTGAAGATTATTTAAAGATTGTTGATGAAAACTAAAGACTATCCTAAGCAATTCTCCATTTTTTATGTGAACCTAGACCCCAGACAAGGTTCGGAACAAGGTGGGCTTAGACCCTGCTTGATTTTACAAAGCAGTCGAGCCAATCAATTTGCAAAAACGTTTTTAATCGCCCCTTTCACCTCTAAAAAAATCGATTCAACATACTCCCACGAAGTATTAGTTCAAGCCAATAAAATCAACGGTTTAGTCAAAGATTCAAAATTAAAAATGAGCCAAATGAGAGTGATCGACGGCTCTCGCTTAAATAAAAAAATAGGCAAACTAGAAAGCAAATATATCCCCTCTGTTTTTCAAGCACTAGATGTGATGACAGATCGCTGGGGAGATTTTAGGAAAAGCTAATAAAAAAGCATCTCATTCAACCCTTGAATCACCTGTTGAAGTTGGTTTCTTATTTTTTTTGACAATCATACTACTTTTTAGTAATATATTTTTGTAATACTTTTTATATGACTGTCACTAAAACCCGTATTTCGGCTACTATCTCTAAAGAATTAGCTCAATTATTGGATGAGATATCTAAAAAAAGTCAGCACAGTAAAAGTGCGTTGATTGAGATGGCTTTGAAGAGAATTTTTGAAGAAAAACTAATAAAAGATGCTGAAAAATTAACTCAGTTAGAAGCTTGTGATTTGCCAAGCGAAGATGAGTGGGCTATGATCCAATCTTCTATTGACGATTAATGCGAACCCCATGAATCAAGGCGACATCTACATGGCTGATTTAAACCCCATTCGAGGCCGTGAACAGGCAGGGGTACGGCCTGTTTTGATATTGCAAAGTTCATTTTTAAATCAAAAGCTCACCACCATCGTCATCATTCCCCTCACCTCTAACCTAGCGTATGACGGATTCCTTACGACCTATTTAATTTCTAAAAAAAAGAGTGGTCTTCCTCGAGATTCTGTAGCCCTACTCCATCAAATTCGAACCATCGAGACGATTCGCTTGATCAAAAGAATGGGTGTTTTGAATCGAACCGAAATTGAGCAACTCAAAACTAAATTGTCTAATATTTTTTACACGGCATGATCCGCATCCACCTCACCATCACTGGCAAAGTTCAAGGAGTGAATTTTAGAAGGCATACCCGCAAAAAAGCCAAAGAACTGGGGCAGGTGAATGGTTTTGCTGCAAACGAAATTGACGGCTCCGTGACCGTTGTTGCTGAAGGTCCAGAAAATAAAATCAATGAGCTCATCGACTGGTGTCATAGTGGGCCCAGTACCTGCGAAGTGGAAAAAGTAAACGTTGAAAAAATGGCTTATACAAATGAATTCTTAGACTTTGAAATCCGCCACTGACAAGAAAGCCCTTGACTTTTAAGGCAAAATAGGAGTACGGTAATTCACCTCTAACACCATCGTCATGTCACGGATCAGGAAGGCCCTCCTGACCCTCATGGAAAAAGTGACCCACCCCGTTAAGCCATTGACTTTGTGGATGTTGATTTTCAGCCTCCTCGTCTTAAATTGGCCCACTACTAGCTATAGTGCTTTTTTAGACCTACCTGGCGATTCACTTTATGCCCCCTATATTGAAAATTTTCAAACAGCCAATATCATTGTCGGAGATACTGAAGGAGGAATGCCAACGGGCTACCTGAGGCCTTTTGACCACATCAAACGTAGTGAATTTACTAAAATCACCACGCTCATTCGCTTGCTAGAGGAAGCTCAAAACTTAGGATTTGATAGTCAATATCAAGGCTTGAACCTGAATGAATTCACCTTGAAAATCAATGAAAAACTAACCCAATACTATAAAGCTCAAGCTGGAGGAATAGACTTTTTGGACATTGAAGATAAAGACCCTGCCTGCGCCTCAAACCCAGAGGGCTGTCACCCATGGTACGCTCAATATGTGAATTATGCGGCGGCCCATGGCCTAGTAAAAGGTTTTCCGGATGGAAATTTTAAACCGGCAGATTCAATTTTGAGACTGCATGCCTTGAAATTGATTTTAGCCAGTAACGGCGAATTACCAGCCACTCAGGACCCTCGCTTTCAGCGGCTTAGCAATGATGCGAGAATTAAAAACGTCAATCGACCTAAATGCTTAGCAGGTGCGGAGGAATACATCCTCAAAAACAATGGCGGGATTAGCTTGGGCAGTCAAAACCTGTTTGAATATGCCATTTTAGCGGATAAGTTGGATTTTTTTGGGGCGGGCTGTGAACTTTTTGAACGAGCGGGAGCCAATACAGCTGAAAAACGGGCTGAACTACTCCAAAAACCTCTGACACGTCAAGAAATCGCTCGCTATTTTGCCCTCACCACTAGCTATAAGTTCTTACAAATCGATCATGGAAGTGACGAAACCACCTTTACCGAAGAAGAAAATAGCATGACCTATTTTGAAGAAGCGCCGAGTGAACTGGGGGTCGATCTAGAAAATGAGAGCATGATGGCCTGGGAAGATTGGGAAAAGCAGGTGCTAAATAAGGTGGAAAATGAAGAAGAAAAGATAAAAATGATTGAAGAACGAGAGAAGCTCATCGAACTTTTAGAACTCAATAAATCAAAGGCTGAAATGAGCATCTTGGAACTCACTACCACAACCAAAGAGGGGCGCTGTTGCGAAAAAAAGGAGGTAAATGCCAATTGTAAAAAGGTGGAATTTGACGCCTATGAAATCTCAGAGGAATCTAGCTATAACTATCAAACCTATGAAGGAGGCACATGGCATGAAGCCAGGCGTGGCAAAAACCAATGTTGGATTCCATTTGAGGATATTTTGGGAGGATTTCAAGAGGAAATCGAAGAAGCGTTAAAAGAAAGGTGTACAATGGAATCAAACCAAACTCATTTGGTGGAGATGTATTCACAGGTTGCCTACTCCCGCGTGGTCCGCGAAATTTGGACCACCGGCCATTCTGCAAAACTCAAAATGTTCATGCAAATTGGCCTAGATTTAGCGGAAAAAAAGGCGACTGAGTTCAAAGTACTCATCAAAAACAAGGAAGGCAAATGCGAAGATTTTAAACACTTACTCAAACGCATTACGGCTGGCCATCTTGCTGCCTCACTCCGACACCTACCCACTGAAGACAAGCGCATGATGGAGGCTGAAAAAATGATTAAATAAATAAACAAAACCTTTAACTCTATTCCCATGAATCAACCCAAAAAACCTCTCCACAAACGTATTTGGATCTATATTTTTGGCCTAATTACCATTGGTTTAATAAGCTTGTTTTTAATCCCCTATGGACTAAACAATAAGAGCATCGGAAGTCAACTTGTAGACACCGCGGAACAATTTACGGCATTGAATATTTATGATGAGAAAGAACAATGGAACGATGACGAGTGGAATGAGTATTGGGATGAGCATCCGGAGTTTTTGTCTGATAGCTCAGGAATTGACTGGGATACTTTCCCAAGCGGTACTGGAATTGATGATTCAAGACTTGAAGCATTACCTCCAGATTATTCTAAGCTATGGGATATTGATTTTTCAAATTTAGAAACTATTGAGCGCTATAATACCTACGAAAATAAACCTGTTTTGGATTCTAAGGGCAATCCTGTAATGGAAGAATTTATTTATAAAGATAAAACAACCGGTGAATACATTGTAGACCTGACACTTGATGGCTTTATTCTAAGGCTAGATCCTAGCTATAGTGTGGGATGGAATCACCATTCTAAAACAGACCCAAATGGATTTAATAAGTATAAAAAAGCTCAAAACCTTAAACTTTTTAAAAAGGTGGAAGGGGAAGAGTGCTGGATTCAAATTGATCCTCATGAATGGAACACTATTACAAATGATAAGGTTATAGAACACCCCGAATATCAAATAACAATGGGCTACAATGCTGAGCTTCACTCTGAAGAAAAACCCCGGCGTACACTAAAACTTGAGCTAGATGAAGCTCCATATAATACAGATATCTATTCCATTGAAATCATCTCACCACAGATTGAATGTTTTAGTGTCAACTTAGAAATGGAAATTGTTGAAGGTATGACTTTTTTACCCCCTGAGCTTAAGGGTGGACCAGGGCCAGACTATGATGAACTCAACGCGTTTCCAATACCTTACTATTGGCCAAACCCCTTGAATGAGGGTGTAAAAATTACCGTTGATGAAACTACAAAGGAGCAGGTTATTGAGTACAATGGATTTCGTTTTAAAGCAAAGCTAGAGTGGAGAATTGAGTCAACAGGTGAGAGTGCTCTCAAAATCAGCTCCTCAAGGCGTTGTAAGACATACATAAACAACTGGAATGACTGGCCAATTTTTCTAAAAGAGTCAGGTGCAGAAAATTTTAATGAATACTTTAAAATGAGTGAAAAAAATGAAGAAAGCCACGAATGGGGAATCAAAGAAGAAATACAAAAAAATGAAAATCTCACTAGTAATTCAATTGAAATCAACAAGGGGATAAATACAACAATCTTGGATGATGGTGAAAGACTTTCATATGGGAGCTATACCATAAAACAGGGTGATTTAGTACGCAGAATAAACTGGACAATTGAAAATGAATTTGAAGATGTTCTCAATCAAGAATGTGATTTCTTGAGTCAATATATTTTCGATTCGTTTGAATTTTTATAAAAATAACCATAACCAATCAAATGATCAAGGCCATTGCTAGAATAGTTGCCGTCTCCCTAGTAATGATGCTGGGCTTTAATTTTGTAATAGCTGATGAGCCTATTTTTGATTCAGACAAAGCAACACCTTTTCCATACCCTGCTGGACCTGTGAAAATAACCAACGGATACCAAGGTGGACCTACGCATCAGCATCACAGTAAGTATGCCTTAGACATGCAAGCCCCTTTTCCTGGGTCGAAAAGCTCATGCGATCAATATGGCGTACCTATTATTGCCTCACGAGATGGAGAAGTTGTGAAGGCTAAAAATGCTGGAGAAGATGGATCATTTGGAACACATGTAATTATTAAAAGTGCTAAAAATATCCATATTTGGTATGCGCATATGGTTGAGCATTCGATTCAAGTGAATACTGGAGATAAGGTCATCCAAGGTCAACTTTTAGGTCTTATGGGCGACACAGGAAATACCGGAGGAGTGAACTGTTTTAGGGACGATTTGGTTGATGGAAATGGTGAAAAATTTTCAAAGACCTTAATTGGTGTTCATTTACATACAGAAATGAGAAAAGGGTTATATGGAGGAGTAGATGAAGAAGGAAACCCATTACCAATCGCACTTAAGTACACAGCACTTTTAGGAGCAGAAGAGTATACCGATATTAGCGTCAAAGATTACACCTCCACCTCCCTTCTCACCAAAGACGAAGCAGGGTACTGGAATAAAATGAAAGACTATTTTCTCTACAATCTCCCTGAAGATGCTGTGGGAGATGTTGTAGTAAATGATAAATATCTACCAAAAATTTTTAACATTAGTCCGAATATTGTAAGGGTAAATGAAAAAACAGAATTTACTATTTTAGGCGAACGATTGCCTCAAAATCTAGAATTAGACCTTGGCACCTTGTGTCTTGGAGGCATGGAATGGATCGAACGTGAAAGGGATATTCAACGATTTAGCTGCACACCAATTCAAGCAGGTTTCTTTAAGCCAACAATCACACTTCCTGGACAAAAAACATTAGACGGAGAATCCATTAAAATGCAATTTGAACTTAAGGTACTTAGCGAAGATGAAACCATTCAAAAATCAACCATTCAAGGTTACCCTGTTTTACCAAGGAGAGCAGAGCCTGGTGAAAAAATAAAACTAACCATTAAAGGTGAGAATTTAGACTCAAATTTAATAATTAAGGCGGATTTTTGCTCTAGTAGTAGAAAAATATACCAAGGCCTAACACACCAAACCATCGAATGCACCATCGCTCCTCATATTTATAACGAAGATGGCGAATTAAGAAATGAACTACTCACTCATGATGTGCAAGTTTTGAATGCGGAAGGTGAAATAGTGGCTGATTCAGATTTAGTGGTGGATCATCGACTTCAGATTGAAAGCATTAGCCCCTCAACAGCTCACTTTGGACAAAAAACTAGCTTCACCATCAAGGGAAAGGGGGTTCACAATCTCAAAGCCTTTCATCTGGATGAATGTCGAGATTTAGTTGTGCTCTCACAACCAGACCTTAAAGACCAGGTTGTGATCCAATGCACTCTCCCCATGCCAGAAGAATTTTTCTCCCCCCTCATGCCCTCTTCACTCAAACGAAAAACCCTCAACCTGCATGTTAAAGAAAAACGAGGTGGTCAAATGCTTTTGGCTGGTAAAATTGAAGCCATCGCAGCCCCTGAAACATGGATAAGCAAAGTAATTCCCTATTACCCTGCACTAGACGAAGAAGGACGCTTCACCATCCAAGGAAAAGACTTACCAGATAAATTACTTTATTGGATGGGGCACTGCGGAGATGGCGTACTCGAGCCAACACAGAACACAACCGCTCAATTTAACTGCACGCCAGGTTGGATTGGGGGCCAGGTGGCTAAAGCCAAGCTTCAGCAAGTCGCTCAATCAGCCAAAGAGAACCCGGAAGCTTTTGTGAGGGAGGTTGAAAAACAGCGACGCCTATTAGAAATAAAATACCCACATGAACTCTCAGGGGATGGGACACAAGCCATCACGCTTTATCGAACCTATATACTCCCCCTCCCCAAAGATTACATCTCCCTCTACTTGGACGCACTAGACGGTGTCGTCACCGAAAAAGTACCTGCCGCCTTCAGACTAAATGAAAATGACAACGAGGAAATCATTCGCTATATCCTAAAAAATAAAGACAACTATTCAAATACTTTTCTTAAAAAGTTAGGCTGGAAAAAAGACAGTGGAGTGTACCAAATCACCACATGCGCCAGAGGTTTTTATGGACCATATCAAAATCAAACTGGAATCCTAGGCTTGAGTGGAGCCTGTGCACTAAATCTGGAATCTAAACTGACTGGCGATGATGTGAATCGACTTTATCCCAAGTGATCAATTATTGAGAGCACCCCCATTAAAATCCCTAGAATTTAACCTTGATTTGTGTTATAATTTTATTAAGAAAAAATAAACTAAAATAAAATGAAAATCACAGTTAAAGACATGGCGTTTAAGCGTGGATTCACCCTGGTAGAAATGCTGGTGGTTGTGGCTGTTTTGGCCGTGCTTAGCGTAGCAGCCTATGTTGGCATTCAAGTGACTCAAATGCGAGGCATGAATGATAAGGTGAGCTCTGATTTATTGGCGATTGAAAATGCCTTAGAAAACTATAAAGAAGATCAGGGTGTTTACCCTGGTTTTGATACCTTGAATTTGGGTGTGGAGAAAAATGTACTTTGTTTTGATGAGGATAAGAAATATTTTCATCTCTGTGAAAAAGCCTCGTTCATGCAGACTCAGATCGACAACGTACTTTTGACCAAACGTTATCTACAAGACCTTCCTCTCGACCCTCGCAGTGGAACCCATTATAGCTATGCGGTGAGTGCAGATGGCCAGTATTACCAGGTCGCTGGGTTGGTTGAATCTCAAAAAGGCGTCTGGATGTCAAAAATGGTAGGAAATATCGATGAAAATGCACCATTTACAACAATGATTCGTGCTTATGATGGACCTCGTTTTGTGATGGATGATGGCCTGAATCTACCTTATAGCCCTAATCCTTTCAAGATTACAGCAGGGCTTGATGGGGTGAATGGAAATGTTACGATCAACACCCAAACGGCTCAGGATGGAGACATGATGGAAACGGGAGATGTCATTAAGACGGCTGCAAATTCGAGTGCTGTACTTTACTTGTCGGATGGATCTGTAGCCCATTTGGACCCGAATTCTAGCCTTCAACTTTTGCCAAATTCTGAGGCGATTAATAATGCCCAAAAGAACCTGGTGACCAAAATTCGAATGAAGCTCTTTGAGGGGAATGTATGGAATAAAGTGGTGCGCTTAGCGGAGAAATCTGAATTTAATGTTGAAACCACCAATGCCATTGCTGGGGTTCGTGGGACTGAGTTTGGGATCGACGCCAATAAAAATCAGCTGACTATTTACTCTGGAGAAGTGGCCACACGTTTAAAAACTGAAGCAGAAAAGACGGAGAGTAATGGGGATGGTCTGTTTTTAGACTTTGATTTGACGGCTTTCTCTGAGAGTCAAACGGCTGTGGGGAATATGAATGGCTTTCTCCGTTATGCCATCCCTTCTCAAAATCAGAATGTAGAGAATCCTGAAACCCTCAATCCAAACGAGTCCGCCCTTTACCTTGAAAAATACTATGAATCAAGTGATGGACTTTCAGCTCAAGATCGTCCTTATATTGTAAAAGCTCAGGCGCACAATGATGGCACTTATTCTATTTTTGTGACCATGAATGGCTTGGATGATTTTGATGAGCTGAAGGTGAGTGGCTTTGAAGTTTATGGTGACTCACAAGCGCCTGACGTGCGAGTGTTGACTGAGGATGCGAAACCTCTACTTGAGGTACTTGACGTGCAAACCTCTGAAGATGGCTTGGCTTATGTGTTTGATTTGGATTATAAAAAAGCACTTCAAAACCCACTCTTTATTCAAGCGGAAGACCGGATGGAGTCTATTATTATCAAAGCGCTTTATGATGATGGAAGTGGTCTGATTCGCTCTGACCTTTCGTGGCCACCGATTGGCCTGGAACCAAACCCAAATGAGGAGTATGAGTATTCGTTTAAAAACAAGGATTTTTACCCTGATCTAGATGAAGGCATTGATGACACCTTGAATATTTTGCCAATGGATGATTTGGTGGTGAGCTTGAATGAGGGGGAGATTCAAATCAAGTCGAACTTGCCTTGTTTTTGGTCTGTGCAACCCGAAGGCAGTGGTTCTTTTACCCCTGGTGGAGTGACGAATTTAGCTAAATATATGCCAATAGATGTGAATTTGACTGATACGCAAACGATGAAAAATGTGCAAGCCCGTTTTACTGATAAAAATAAGGAGTCTATCACTGTACGCTGCCAAGATTCAGATGATCCTGAGAATTTTGATGAGGTTGAATTGACAGTCCTTTATGCTCCTCGTACGGTTTCGGATGTTTATGAGTATTCTTATTATACTGAAGGTGGAGTTAGTTGGGCGGGTGCAAAGGATATCTGCGCTGAGCTAAAAGAAGGTGGGCACAATGATTGGAAAGTCCCGAGTAAGTCGGTTTATGAGAATTTGGATATGGAAAGTGAAAAATTAAATCTCTGTAATATCACCGATAAATCCTGCTTAAATGATAATCTGCAAGGTGTAGCTTTTTTTGTACTTAATGAAGATTACGAAGAAAATATAAGTGATGGATATGTTATAAAAATTGATGATTCAAATTTTATAACATTTGACAAGGAAACTCTTTTTGAATCATTTGCAGTAAGATGCATACGATAAAAGGTCTGATTTATTTTGTAACGTAGAAAATTTTACTCGCTTCCGGACCTTTTTTAAATTCTTTATTTACTCCATATACCCTCATTTCGCATTCCACAAAAGGCTCATCTTTTATATCAACAACTATATCTTCACACAACCAATCAGTTGTATAGGGTTTATATGTACAGGCAATATCTAAAGGTACATCGGCACACATGATTCTGTAGAAAACATAATGAGTATTTTCTGGAGTGGTTGTATATCCCTCTACCGAAAATTTTGGCGGTACACCATTTGCCGCAGGATAGAATTCCTGATCACCGGGAACACCCAGCTCACAATTTGGATAACCTTCATAACCCACCGCACACTCTCCACAAAAATCCCCATCATATTCATCATCACAAATACAAATCTCTCCAAGCTCATTGCACACACCATTCATATTACACTCCTCCATTGAACCTGGGGGGCAAATATAATCACCTGTTTCTTGCTCAGTTGTTCCGATTGTTCCACTTGTTGTAGATGTGGTTGATCCTGAATCTGTATCAGGCCCCTCTGTCATACTGCCATTGGTAACCCTTATACCCCTATCCAACGTTGTCATCCCATCAGTATCATCTGTCTCCCTCACCACGCCCCGAGTGGTATCTGTTCTGCTAGAATCATCTCCTGTGCAGGCAGGGCTTAAAGGGGTTATAAAAAGAGGGGCGAGTAAAGCTCGATTTCTCAGTGTAATATCGAAATCACCAAAGAAACCCACTCGCATTTTTTCTCGGTCCATAAAATTGGAACTTAATTAATAAAAGCGGGAAGACTTTTTTAACTTTAATTATATTAAAGCTTAAGAAGTTACAATATATTTTTTACAATGCTTATCACCCTCAACACGACCATCTTCACCTACCACATAGGTGTAAGCACAGTGCTCCTCTTCTACAAGCATTTCTTCAATTTGATTCATAGCCCTCCAAACCCCATCCACCTCATCATAAACCGCCTCCTGACAAGTGGGATTAGTAGCCTGCATATTAACCACACATACTCCATTAATCTCAATCTCCTCATCTATTCCTACAGTCCTTAGAACAATATTATCACCTGGTAAAATCCCCTTTGTAACATTATTATTAGAGCAATCCTCTTCCATTTCATCAATTTCCCCATTTAGACAGGCGTGGCCAAGTTTATTTGGATTTATCTCTGGCCCCTCAGTAGTTGAATCATCCGTATCCATTCCAGTACTTGTCGACCCATCTCCAGTCACTTCACCCATGGTTGAATCGTCACCGGTTGTATCATTTGTATCCTCACCCCCTGTACTGCCTTCGCTATCCGAATCGCTCCCATCACTACCCCCATCGGTTTCGCTTTCTCCTTCCGTTTCTGATTCATCGCCCATGTCAGCAGTTGTGATTCCTCCTGTTGTATTCTCAATCTGACTGAATGTGTCAGCTGTGTCCTCATCGCCATCCTTGTCACACCCCGCCACACCCACGGCAAGGACCGCAGCTAAACCTCCACCCGCAAGGAGCCTATTAGTTCCCGATAAAACACTATTAATAGCACGTCTGAAAAATCCGTGAGGCGTATCAAGCGATTCAGCACCGGGTTGTTCTCTATTTATTACTGCCATGGTTTAAATTAACTAAAGATTAAACACGTATTAAAATATTACAGTGTTTTTTTATTTTTGTCAAATTTCTCTCAGAACAGCTTTTTCGAGTCAACGATAACAAAATATATCCATTACACAACTAAAAGATGTTGACAAGTTGCTTGTATTTTCGCAAATATGCTTAATTAAAGCTAAAAAGGTGCTAAATTTCATTGGGGCGTAAAGTAATGGCAGGTTTCTATCCCTTCACTAAAATCTTCAGCTACTGAAAAAATGCAGATATTTTGACAACTATCCATCGTTTTGAACTCAATCTCACACTCCCACTCATCACTTCCAGCCAGATAACCTGAGCAAGGTAAGGCCAATGGAATAGGCTCACTATAGTTAATCATAAACACAAATGCGACATTGTCTGGGTGAACCACCTCCCCAGATAAAGTCGCAGTAGGATAATCAATCATTTCACCCTCCGGCAAATCAATAGTCACATAAGGCTCACCCTCTATTAATGGCTCGCAAAGTGGGGCCTCTAGCGTGCCCACATTTTCCTCTCCAGGTAAACAAAGAGTTGGTACGCAAGAAAAATTCTCAGTCGTCGCATCAGTGGACATTGAGGTTGATGCCCCCGTGCTTCCAGAACTCGTAATATCGATAGTTGTCACACCTGCTGTTGATGAGGAAGTCGTTGTCATTCCCCCTGTTGACTGATTAGAGGTGTTCGATGCTTGGGAATTTGTGGTAGAACTTGAGCTTGTTGACTCGAATGATGTTGAAGTTTCACTAGCGGTAGCTGACGTTTCTGGGGATGACCCAGGAGCACATCCACCCACAAAAAAAGATCCCATCAACAATAATTGCCCTAAACGCCGCCGACGCTGATGAGCGAATTCACCATCTGAAATAAAATCAGGAGAGACCAATCGTTGATCAAGAGACATAAATATAGAAATGAAGTAATAAAGTATGAGAGGTGATAACTTTATTAACATGGGATGGCTTCCTTGACTATGGAGCTTAGCAAAGAAAGATGAAAATAAATGAAAAAATATCTCATTGCAGTTCTAAGGAATGAGTGTGTGAGTAGGGCTAGTAGATTCCACGGTCTCACTCGACTTGCAGTGAAATGACAATTCTCATATTCCAATTGTTCCTGTCTCATGCCAAATCTAGTTATTTTGTTATTTGTTATAAATTAAATTCCGCTGACAAAAGACGTTCAATATGCTAAAATGCCTGTGCTATACTCCTTCGCTTAAAACTATGTAATGCTCCATAGCTTTTATTTCTCTTATAGGAGAGTTAATAGTTACCATTTAAGCTTCGGGGTATTATACAAGGTTATAAAAGCGGCGGAGCATAAACAAAAATATAAATGGCAAAACGCAGGACACGAAAATCTAAAAAAGACCTTAAAATAGAGCTAGACTCAGGAGTAGCTCGTGAGGTGGGCGCCATCATTTACATTGGCTTAGCCGTGGTCTCTTTTTTGATCATCACCGATAAAGCTGGCATTGTGGGACAGTGGCTTGACCAGTACATGAGCTTATTTTTTGGTGTGGGGGTTTATGCCCTACCGGTCTTGTTTTTGATTTTAGGAATCACGCTTTTTCTATCCCACCGGGTCAAATTAGACACCGCACGTTACCTGGGGATCATTTTGCTTGTTGCCTCTTGTTTAGGGTTGATTCACATGCAAACCGACACCGAATTGATGCTGGACAATGTAGAGGCTTATGGTGGCTACATTGGTTTTATGAGCTCCGTTTTATTGCGGATTTCCATCTCAGACACTGGAACCAAGGTGGTGCTTGTGATGCTTTTTTTGATCGGCCTCATCATCAGCTTTGAAATCTCTTTAAAAGACATGCTTCGTTGGCTCATCCCTCATCGAGGTGTGCGGATTGAAACCAAAACCAAGAAGGCTAAAAAACTTTTGCGGTCGGAGGAAGATGAGCTCAACATCGTCAAACCCTTGCTTGGAAAGAATCAGGACAAAGAAGATGAAAAGACTCCAAAGAAAATTGAAACGTCAGGCAAAGACCCTATTTTCAAAGAGTTAGAGATCAATAAACCCATTGAAATCAGCAAGAAAAAAAGGGTCGAAAAGGCTGTTGAAACCGCCATCAAAAAAGATGAAACAGATTATTCAGAGTGGGAACTCCCCCCCTTGGACCTCCTTAGTTCTGACAGTTCTAAGGTGTATGTGAGTGACAAAGTTTTGAAGCAAAATGCAGAAAAAATTCGCAATAAACTGGCTCAATTTGGCATCGACGTGAGCATGAAAGATGTGAACATTGGCCCCACTGTACTTCAGTACACCTTGCAACCACACGAAGGCATCAAGCTCAATAAAATCACGGGGTTAAAAAACGACTTAGCCCTAGCCTTAGCTGCAAAAGCCCTGCGGATTGAAGCTCCCATCCCTGGAAAAGCCCTGGTCGGAATTGAAGTGCCCAACGACAAGCGCATGGTGGTTCATTTGAGGGAAATGTTAGAAAGTCAGGAATTTGAAGGGATTGACTCAACGCTTAAAATTGTCATTGGACGTGATGTGTCTGGCGTGCCAGTGATTGATGATCTGGCCAGCATGCCCCATCTTTTGATTGCAGGGGCCACGGGTTCAGGTAAATCAGTGGGAATGAATACCTTTTTGATCAGCCTGCTCTACCAAAACTCCCCCCAAGACCTCAAGTTCATCATGGTGGATCCCAAGCGTGTGGAACTGACCCCCTACAATGGCATCCCGCACTTGCTCACCCCTGTCATCACCGACCCAGATAAAGCCCACTCTGCCTTAAAATGGGCCGTGGCTGAGATGAACCGTCGCTACACGGATTTAGCAGACAAAGGCTACAAAAACATCAAAGAATATAACGAGGGAGAAGAAAAACCACTGCATAAAATTGTCATTGTGATTGATGAATTGGCAGATTTGATGATGCAAGCCAACAAGAAGGAAACAGAAGCCTTGATTTGCCGCATCGCTCAAATGGCTCGAGCGGTGGGAATGCATTTGATTTTAGCCACGCAACGGCCTAGTGTGGATGTCATCACCGGAGTCATCAAGGCCAATATTCCAACCCGCATTGCCTTTACCGTTACCTCTGGGGTGGATAGCCGAACCATCATTGACACTGTAGGCGCCGAGGATTTGCTAGGGATGGGAGACATGCTTTATATGCCTGGTAATTTGAGTCGACCGGTTCGCGTGCAAGGGGTGTATGTCTCGACCAAAGAAATTGCTCGTGTGACCAATCGCATCAAACTCACCATTGATGAGCCAACCTATGACGAAACCATTGTTGGAGGAGGAGTTGATCCCACCACCGGCATGGTCAGCTCCACTGAAGATGGAATGGATCAAGACAATCTTTACAACGATGCCGTGGCCCTCATTAAGGCAACTGGAAAAGCCTCCGCCTCCCTGCTTCAACGCCGCCTTTCGGTTGGTTACGCGCGAGCGGCGAGGATCTTAGACATCCTTGAAGAACATGGATTGATTGGACCAGCGAACGGTGCCAAACCTCGAGAACTTTTTATGGAAAAAGACTCAGAATCGTCTTAATTTTAAATTTTTAGTTTTTAATTTTAAAATATACTCCTTCGCTTAAATAACTTCGAATTCTGTAGCATGCACCGAAGCCTTTAAAGTTTTATAGGGCGGACAGGCGGAATTATAAAGGCAAAGGTGTATAAATTAGCCGGCTCACCACCCATTTAAAAATTTAGAATTTAAACTTTAAAATTGAACTCATGCAGCGTTTTTATCTTCCTTCACTGGTTTTTAATAAAGAAAACCTAGTCATCAGTGACCCCCGCGTGGTGCACCAAGTTGGCAAAGTCCTTCGCATGAAGGAGGGAGATGCCTTTCGGCTTTTTAATGGGCAGGGTGAAATTCAAGTGACCCTGATGACCATGAAAAAGAAGCAATTGGAACTTCAAAAAACAGAGGAAATCTCCAACAACAATGAGCCCAAACTGAAAGTGAGCCTGTATCAAGCCATCCCCAAAAAATTAGCTTTGCTTGAACTCGTGATTCAAAAAGCAACCGAAATTGGAGTGCATGAAATCTACCCTTTGATCACTGAGCGAACAGAAAATAGACGACCCTTGCGGTTGGATCGATTAGAAGCCATTGCCATGGAAGCAGCCGAGCAGTCAGAACGCTTGTATGTTCCCACCATTCACTCCCCCCTTCAATTTTCAGAGGCCCTAAAAAACATGAAGCATGGACTGATGGCTTATGCCCGAGACGATCAGAAGTCATTTGGGGAAATCATGAATGTGGCAAAAAAAATGAATGAATGTCAACTCCTCATTGGCCCCGAAGGCGGGTTTAGCGCTGATGAAGTGTCGGCAGCTAAAGCAGCAGGTGTGGAGGCATTTGGAATGGGACCACGTATTTTGCGGACCGAAACGGCTGCCATTGTGGGGTTGGGAGGGATGTTGTTGTCTTGATTCTTAATGCCAATTTTGATATAAAGTTAGACCTCCCTTTATTTTTTTATGAGGGGAAATGCAACATCGAAACTCACAGAAACGTTTTTATAATGAGAATTACACGTATTTTGTGACAGGGGTGACCAAGAGTCATTATCCGTATTTTAAGGAGGAGCTGTTTTGCGAGGTGTTTTGGAAGAAGTTACAATTGTGGGCAGGTGTAACCTTTTTGGTGGGTAAAAATGACTTTTCTTGGCTTTAAGAAGACGATAAACTGAGTTTATTTATGAAGCTCTCCAAAAAAATGTCCTTTTTGTCTTCAGAAATCCATTCAAAAACACGGTAAGCGTAATGGATTACAGCGCTATCTTTGTAAAAAGTGTGGAAGAAGCTTTCATTCAAAAAGAAGGTCAGGGCACAATAAAGATTCTCTTTGGAAGGATTATGCTCAAGGCAAGCAAACTCAAAAGCAAATAGGAATTTCATTGGGTAAAAGCAGAAAGTGGGTCAATCATATGTTATCCAGAGAAAGGGTTTCATTTAAAGGGGTCAATACAAAGCTTGCCCCTCAGCAAACCACTCTAATTATCGACACAACTTATCTTGAGCAATTTGGGCTCATGGTCTTTCGTTGTGCCAATTTAAAGAAGAATCTACTCTGGTATAAAGTGCCCCATGAAACTAATGAGCTTTATCGTCAGGGCATTGAAGAGTTGATGAATGAAGGATGGATCATTCAAGCGATTGTAGCTGATGGAAAGCCAGGGATCGGGAAGTTATTCCCTGAAATTCCTTTCCAACTCTGTCAGTTTCATCAGTTTGCCACCGTTACAAGGTATATTTCCAAGAAGCCCAAGCTTATTGCTTCCCAGGAACTTCGACAACTGATGTTTCAACTCAAAAATACCGATGAATCTAGCTTTAAGTATTGGCTTGATGGATGGTATAAAAAATGGGAGGAATTTTTAAGTGAGCAAACAATCCATTCTATTACTAAAAAGAAATCATGGACTCATAAAAGACTACGAAGTGCTTACCGGTCCATCAAAAGAAATTTACCCCTTCTATTTACTTTTGAAAGAAACCTTCCTCATATTCTCATACCCACAACTACCAATTCCTTAGATGGATATTTTAGTCATCTCAAGAATAAGTTAAGAGTTCATCGGGGAGCTTCAAAAGAGACTCAGTTAAAGCTTATTGAAAAGCTAATTTTTGATTAAAACCCACCAAAAAGGTTACACCTGCCCAATTGTGCATTAAATTGAAAGGCTTCTTTCTTCATGGGTGGTTTTTGGGTTATGATCATTTTCATCTTTTATTGACCCCAATGAGTAATGAAAATATTTCAGAAATCATGAGATCCTTAAAAACAAATGCCTCCCGTGCCATTAACCAAATTCTTGAAGGCGAGGTCTGCAGACCTCGCCTTCAAAATGGTAATCACGAAGTACACCAATCCGAAATCAACATTCATTATTCCAAATTAAAATCGCTTCAACAAAAATTCCACCACAAACATCCCATCCCCGAATTATCATTCCCAAAATTCCAATGACAAAAATCCTTCCACGACCATGTGATTCGAAATCAACGGGATTATGAAACTCACCTAAGATACATTGAATACAACCCCGTCAAACACGAGATGCCGGAGGGGTGGAGGTGGTGGGGGCTTGGGGTGAATTGAAAAATTGAAGGCGAGATTCGCGAATCTCGCCTTCAATCCGGCCGAAACGGTGAAAAACTCCTCCGATGAATCTGACACCCCCCATGCCTTTTTATCGCCTCCAAATGCGCCTTGGTCCCATACCCCATGTGGTCAGCAAAACCATATTCGGGGTATTTTTTATGATATTTCATCATGAGATGATCCCGGTGAACCTTAGCCAAAATAGACGCCGCTGCGACGCAAAATACCTTTTCATCCGCCTTGACCATGGCTTTTTGAGGGAGCTCCATCACGTTGACGGGAACCGCGTCGGAAATGAGAAAATCAGGAGGGAGACCGAGGGCTAAAACGGCCCGACGCATGGCTAACTTACTCGCATTGAGAATCCCCATCTGGTCAATTTGTTTCCATCCCAGCACCCCAATGCCAAAGCTGAGAGCGACCTGTTTGATTTCGACAAAGAGCTTTTCCCGCTGCATGGCAGTGAGCTTTTTTGAATCTTGAATCAAGGGATTTTTATAATCAGAAGGAAGGATGACCGCAGCGGCCACCACTGGCCCAGCCAAAGGCCCTCGGCCGGCTTCATCGGTGCCTGCAATGTGCTCAAATCCTTGTTTCCGGAGTTGTTTTTCGTGTTGGTACATGCTTCTATTGTGGGTCAATGGTGGTTCTCTAAAAAGACCCCAGTTTTACCAGCCCTCTCCTTGAGAACAAATTGAGTTGGTCTGGTGGGTCGTGATTACGGTAGGTTAGCTTGGGTAGCGTAGATTGGATAAAAGAAATAAATGAATCAAGAT